>OJKG01000006.1_pt1 | contig 32378 bp, 28 predicted proteins | sample 1596561 | NCBI WGS metagenome assembly OJKG01 (sample SAMEA4350139, study PRJEB24818) | metagenome | biome: human; feature: gut; material: faeces | place: Denmark | collected 2013-09
CTATAAGGACGGTATAACTCACCGCAAGGATACTCCCATGAAAGACGGCAAGATAGACGGAACAGTCATAACTTACTTCAGTAATGGCAGGAAAGAATCTGAAAAGGACTACCGGAATAGCTTGGAGCATGGAACAGAGCGGCGCTATGATATGTCTACAGGTAAAACCCTGATTGAAGGACAATGGATTAACGGCAAGAAAGATGGAACTTGGAATGAAGTTATTGATGCCGGAGGTGGTATAACAGGCATCAGGTTACAACACTATCGCAATGGCGAACTTGACGGCCCGTACAGCGTGGAAATGAGGAAAGATGGAAAACCCTATGTAACCATTCGCGGCCAATTCTCCGAAGGGAGAAAGACCGGGAAATGGTCACAATATGATGCAGTTCTCGGCAATACAAAGGAATGGGACGAAAAGTAAATGTTTAACCATTTTATTAGGAAGATGATAATTTCTCCGTCTAAAATAAACTATAGATTACCATAGACTAAATAAATTTGCCCTATACATTATATATATAGGGCTTTTTTCTTGCTTTTTAAGTCTAAATCCAATAACTTTGAAAAATCAAAATTAATTTAGACTATGGGAGAAATAATTGGATATGCCAGAGTAAGTACAAGGGAGCAGAACCTCTCTTCTCAGATAGATGCATTGGACAATGCCGGGTGCATCCGAATCTTCACGGATAAAATCTCCGGAAAGGAGTTCAAGCGTGAAGGTCTGACTGCTTGCTTAGATTACCTTCGTGCCGATGACACTCTTGTCATTTACCGACTTGACCGATTAGGCAGATCCGTAAAGGAAATGCTCGACCTTTGTGCCAAGCTGGAGCAACGGCAAATCAAGCTTGTTTCTCTTCAGGACAAACTTGATACTTCTACCGCTGTTGGCAGGTTCACCATGCAGATACTCGCATCACTGGCCGAGTATAACCGCAATCTTATTCTTGAAGGTTGCAAAGCCGGAATCGAGGCAGCCAAGAAGAGGGGTGTAAAGTTCGGAAGACAGGAAGGTACCAGGATGAAGAAGCCGAAGAAGGAAGCCGTCATCCAACTGTATAAAGCTGGAACAACTATACCGAAGATTATGGAAATAACCGGCATCAAGGCAAAGCAGACCATATACAATTATCTGACAGAAGAGAATATTCAACCTAATAGAAGATAAACTCTCTCAAGTCTCTATACTTATAACTAAATACACATTATTATATATGAACAAACTTATGTCTGATTACTTTTGGACAAAGGAACAGGATTCTGCATACTTAAAGGATTTTACAGACGAAAGCGTATATCTTGAGATGCCGCTTGTTATATGGTATACCGTATGCTCGATATGGCAGCTGAAGGTATCCCTCTTACAAAAGTGGGTAATCCGACTTCAGCTGTTATAGAGGAACTTTACCCTTTGGGACCTAAGGATTTTTTCTGGGAGAATTATCCAAAGAAGAAAATGGTGCTATCTGCAATTCCAGAGTGGGCTACAATCTGGGATTATCTAAAATATGTAGAACTTTTCCGGAAGTACAAAGGTAAACTAAGACTTACAAATTTGGGAAAGATGATGAAAGGTAACCCAAAACGCCTGGCGCATCATCTTTTCTATTATATTCAGCTTATGGCTGATACGTCACTGCTGGATTATTTCCCTTTTCATTCTTTTAATAATTCAATGAACCATGTTGCGGTCTTCCTTGATACTTATGGTGACGAGTTCCGTTATGTTGAGTTCTATGCAGCCAAGTATGCAGAGGTGGATCCCGACTTTGGATATTATTATCAGATGACAGAACCGGAGTATGTCAATCAAGCCGTTCCTTGTTTTGATATACGTATCATGGAACGCTTTTTCGGTTGGATGGGCCTTGTAGAAAAAAATAAGTTCTTTTGCATACTTTGTACAAGGTTTCTCCCCTTTTCAGAAAACTGATTGGTGTCAATCGCCCGGAGGCAAGGGTAGTCATTTCGATAAAGAATAACGGTTCTTCAGAAGTCAACTGATATTCATTTCATAATCCATTTTCCTCTTTAATAGAGAAAATGATTTGAGTGTAATCAAGTATGCCGATAAGAGTTTTTGCATCTTATCTGACTAAAAATGGTCAAAACATTTCTCTTATCAGACTAAAATTGGTTGAAAGTGCTTTTTTTATCTTCTTATTTACTCTTTTTGTATTAAAGAATAGATAAATGAAGTATGAATATTGTATTACTCCTTATAAGTCTTATCAAACTTTGAATTTGTGTCATATTCAAAAAAAAGGTTATCACTTTATAGTAAGATTTGTAGTAAATGTTGGTGATACCTCAAATATTACACTGTATAGTAATTGTTTGCCGTAATTTATTTATATATTTGCATTAAATACGTGTATTTGCAACTTATTAAATACTTGTATTTATGGATAAGATAAAACGTGTATAAACCTCTTAATAAAAACGTGTAATTCTATTATATGGCAACTATAGCAGAAAAAATGGTTGAATCCTTAAAAGTGCTGCAAGCCTTACAGAAGGATAAAAATTGTGTAGTGTTAAAGGGCACAAAAGAAATAAGCCGTACACACCTGAATAGGCTGCTTAAAAGTGGATATTTACAAGAAGTAATGAAAGGTTGGTATATTTCTTCAAGACCTGGTGCGGAAGGAGATACAACAGTATGGTACACCTCTTACTGGTATTTTGTGGCGAAATACGCTACAGAACGCTTCGGCGTTGAATGGTGTCTGACTCCCGAACAGTCTCTTGATATTCACTCCGGAAAGACCACTATCCCTGTTCAATCAATCGTACGCTCTCCACATGGCAATAACAACATTATAAAACTGATGTATGGTACTTCTCTGTTTGACCTGAAAGCTGATGTGCCGACAGATATATTCATGCATCCCGTATATGGTGTAAATATGTATTCATTGCCGGAGGGACTTGTTTATGCTTCTCCATCATATTTCCAGACGGAAGAGGTGGCTGCACGTACCTGTTTGTCAATGGTGAAAGATGCTTCTGATATTATCAGAATCCTTTCAGAGAAAGGAGCTTCATTAAGGGCTGGCAGAATTGCCGGTGCTTTCCGTAACATCGGGAATAACAAAATCGCTGATGCCATAATGCAATTTATGACAAGGCTTGGTTATAAGGTGGTTGAAGAAGACCCGTTCACTCAGAGACCTTCCATCCCGATAACTTTTCAGATTTCTCCGTATGCCACTCGTCTGCGCCTTATGTGGGAGAATATGAGAGGAACTGTATTGTCGCTGTTTCCAGAAGCTCCAGGTATGAAAGCTGATATAGAGGGATATTTGAAAAGTGTCGAGGAGAAATATACGGAGGATGCTTATCATTCGCTTTCAATTGAAGGATACAAAGTGTCTCCCGAATTGATTGCAAAGGTAGGTGCAGGGGACTGGAAACCGGAAAGTGAAGATAAGGAACAGAAAAATGCGCTTGTCGCACGAGGTTATTATCAGGCTTTTCAAGAGGTAAAACATACCATTTCAGATATTCTGAAAGGTAAGAACCCAGGTGAAGCCATTGAGGAATCTCACGGTAATTGGTATTTTGAAATGTGGTCTCCTTTCGTTGTTGCCAATATATTAAAGCCTTCTGATCTGGCTGGGTATCGCACCGGTCAGGTGTATATACGCGGCTCGTTACATATACCCCTACCTCCTACTGCTGTCAATGATGCGATGGATGTTCTTTTTGAATTGCTGAAGAATGAACCAAGTCCGGCAGTTAGGGCTGTTTTGGGACATTTCTTCTTTGTATTCATTCATCCCTATATGGATGGCAACGGACGAATGGGACGTTTCCTACTGAATGTTATGCTTGCCTCTGGCGGTTATAACTGGACTGTTATTCCTGTTGAGAAAAGAAGAGAATATATGCAGGCACTGGAAAAAGCGAGTGTCGAAGGTGATATATCAGACTTTACAAGGGTTATCGCCTCTCTTGTGAGTTAATTTGATTAGGAAATGAAAAGCATTATGTATTTATTACATAGTGTCTTTTCAGACCGCATATGAAATAAATGAACATTGAAGTTTAAGTCAGTTATAGATAAACATTCTTTCGAATTTTGAATTTGTTACATATTCAAAACAGAATACTATTATTGATATATTATTTTAAGTAGTTAATTTTTAAATAATAAGACATTTATTATGACAAAGGAAGATTTTATAAAGAAATTCCCCGATATAAAGGTACAGCAGTTTGAAACTGAAACTATACTCAGTAAACAGGAAATCATGGATATCGTAGAGCAGGCTACACAGTCTATGGATATGGGCCTTGTCTATTATGAGCATTGTGGATGCAACATAACTGTTTTTACCTCAGATAAGATGAAAGCCGAACTTGCCAAGATGGTACCAGGCTACCAAGTTACAGACCCGAATACTGGAGAAACCGGAACTATCGTATCAGAAAAATATATAGTTTGCGGCAATTACTGTGTAAGGGTGGAGTTCCCTTCCGGTACAGATGTTTATGATTGTGATTTCTTTGTTGAATAATATTCTGTATAAATTCCAAACAAAATGGAACAAGGAGAAATAATCCTATATCAGCCTAATGATTCTCTTAGACTAGAAGTTAGGTTAGATGGAGATAATGTATGGTTGAATCGTTCACAACTTGCTGAACTATTTGATCGTGATGTAAAGACAATTGGTAAGCATATTAATAATGCTCTTAAAGAAGAACTGGATAATGTTCCAGTTGTCGCAAAATTTGCGACAACTGCTGCTGATGGTAAAGTTTATCAGACTGAACATTATAATCTTGATATGGTTATATCTGTTGGTTTTCGAGTAAAATCAAGAAGAGGTGTTGACTTTAGAAGGTGGGCGAATACCATTCTTAAAGAATATATGCTTAAAGGATATGCTATTAATCAACGTATTGAACAACTTGAAAAAACTGTCGCCTTACATTCGGAAAAGATAGACTTCTTTGTCCGTACCTCACTGCCGCCAGTGGAAGGTATCTTCTTTGACGGACAGATATTCGATGCCTACAAGTTTGCAACGGATCTTATCAAAACCGCCAGAAAATCCCTTCTTTTGATAGACAACTATGTCGATGAATCTGTATTGCTTATGCTGAGCAAACGCAATCCGGGTGTGTCGGCCACTATCTATACACAGAAGATTACGGCACAGCTTCAGCTTGACCTTGACAAGCATAATGATCAGTACCCACCCATCAATATCAGAACCTACCGGAACAGTCATGACCGTTTCCTGATAGTTGACGATAAAGATGTTTACCATATAGGAGCTTCATTGAAGGATCTTGGCAAGAAATTGTTTGCTTTCTCGAAGTTGGAGATAAATCCTGGTCTTATAACTGACAAACTGTAAGAAAATATATAATGAAACCTACCGACACACCCCATACTCCTGATGGTAGCATCCCTACTCCAGGCAGCTACCCTCTCTACGAATACCCGGCATATACCTTCGACAAAAAGTATGAGAATGACGAGTTCCAGAAAAAGGTAATCACCCTTGACAGCGGTTATCACCTGGTTCTGGCTCCTCCGGGATGCGGCAAGACGGATATCCTTGCCGAAAGGGTGGTTCGTGCCCTCTCATGCGGTGTGTCGCTGGATGACATGCTCTGCCTGACCTTCACGAACAGGGCGGCCAGAGGTATGCGCTCCCGAATACTCGAAAGACTTCAGGCTTCAGGAGATATGAGTATGTTTGTCGGAAACGTACACCGATTCTGTTCCCATTACCTCTTTGACAACAATGTGGTGGCACGTGACACGACCGTCATAGACGAGCAGGAATCTTTGTCCATCATGGCTTCCATTTTCGGCTGGAAAGAAGGTTCCTATGCCGGTAATGGCTACAATCGTGTTCTTACCAATGCCATCAAGTTGCAGCACCTTGGCTATATGATTGCCAGCGGATGCCCTAAGGTGTTCCTGATGCACACCGACCTGTTCCGCACGTTTGATTATAAGACGCTGTTCAAGCTGGTGTCCATTGACTACACGATGGAGAACTTTGCCGGACTCTATACTGGCTCTGTTTTTCCGAAAGTAGATACTTCCGGTCAGCCGTCTAAGTACTTGGATGACTGTCTCCAGCAGTTCAGGTTTGCAAGAAAATACCAACAGTACAAGGAAGAAAGGAACCTGGTTGACTTCGATGATCTGCTTATCCTGACCTATATCCACGCTTCTCAACATCAGGACAGACTGAAGAAATATTCCTGGATTCAGATTGACGAGGTTCAGGATCTCTCCCCTTTCCAGTTCGGAATTATCGACCTGTTTACTGACCATTCTAAGGAAAACGTGACTCTTTATCTCGGAGACGAGCAGCAGGCAATCTTCTCATTCATAGGCGCAAAGCTCGCAACACTTGAATGGTTGCGTGAACGCTGCGGAGAGAACATGCACCGCCTGTATTTCAATTATCGTTCCCCGAAATATCTCTTGGATGTCTTCAACACATACGCCAACATGGAGCTTGATGTTGACCCTCATTTCCTGCCTAAGACGAACAATCTTACTCAAGCCGGACAGGATTCTCTCTGCATCATGTCCGCTCCCGAAAAGGACGCTGAAGTTAGGCTTGTGGCTGAAAGTGTTGGTAATTTCTGTACCTTGTATCCTGCTGAAAGGGTGGCTGTTCTTGTGCCCTGGAACAAGGATGCCGACCAAATTTCGCGTGAACTCTCAAACCGCAATATCCCCCACTTCAAGATTTCCGGAACAGACCTTTTCACTACCCGTCAGGCTCAGCTGCTTTTTGCCCATCTGCAGGTGGTGTACTTGGATTCCAACATGATGGCTTGGTCAAAGATCCTGACCGGGACAGGTATCTTCAATGAAGACTCCGAGGCTCGCCGCTTCGTCAAGTATCTCCGTGATAACTACCTGCTGCCGTCTGATTTTCTCAACTACACGCGCAGCTCATACATGCTGGAGCTGTACAGGTGCTGCCAGGGCGAATACGTCATCTTTGATACGGAAACCACAGGCTTGAATGTCTTTGAGGATGACATCGTACAGATTGCGGCCATCAAGGTAAATGCCGGGAAGATTACCGCCCGCTTCAACATCATCCTTCACACAGACAAGCCGATACCGGCCATGCTCGGAGGCATCGTTAATCCTCTTCTTCAGGAATATGAGCGTGCGGAAAAGGTTGACCGTAAGACCGGTCTGTGTGCGTTTATGGACTTTGTGGGTGACTGTACCCTTATCGGCCAGAACGTGGAATATGACTGCAATATCCTTGACTACAATCTCCGTAGGGATTGCGGTGATTTCTCTTTCTTTACCGTTCATCCTCTGTATTTTGATACCCTTAGGGTGGCACGTATCATGGCTCCACGCCTGAAGTCCTACAAGCTCAAATCCCTGCTGGAGGTCTTCGGTCTTGAAGGTGAGAACTCCCATCTGGCCGATGATGATGTTATCGCTACCTTGTCAGTGCTTGACCACTTCCTGGGTATCTTTGCTGCCAACATGCAGCAGCATACCGACTGCCTTCAGAACAACTCTGCCGTGGCCGAGCTGTTCCGCAGAGCCTATGCCAACATCTATCACGGCACACTCAGCCGTCTTTACCAGAGATCGTTTGAAACTCCTCTGCTTGTTGACGAGCTGGAGCAACTGTACGGCACATTCATACAGAAGGAGTGGATAACAGCGAACCCGAAGATGCAGTACATCTTCAGCTTCCTCCGTAACGATGTAATCTCCCCGGAGAAGACACCGAGCCTGAAGGAGCAGCTTTCAGCCCACCTTCTTGATATAACTACCTATCGAGAGGCTGACCTGTGTGACAGCTCATGTATAACAGAAAAGGTGTTCGTCTCTACAGTCCACAAGGCAAAAGGCCTGGAGTTTGAGAACGTGATCATCTTCGAGGCAACCGATGGTGTCTATCCGTTCTTTGACAAGAAGACTCCGGAAGAAATCAGAGAATCCGCAAGGCTGTTCTATGTGGCCATGACAAGGGCAAAGAAACGCCTGCATATTACATACGCAGAATCCGTGTCCGGAATATCAAAATGGGGAAACCCTTACTCTATCGACAAGGAACCCACCCCATTCCTCCGCCACATAAAAAATCACTTCCGCTTCTGACTCTGTCACACAATCATTCGAAAATATCCATTAATAAATATAACTATATGATGAATAAAATAGACTACATTAGAACAAGGGAAAAACTTATACAGGAAATACAAATTAAAGAAGTAAAGTATACTGGTTCTACTGTGGAGGAAATTCCTGCAAGTATTTTAGTATTTCCAAGGGTTATTATTTATGAATCGGCCTGTTCAGATGATGCAACATATATATTTCTTGTTAAAGAAAGAATGGAATGTGTTTTGGCTTTTATTATAGCTGAATATTTTTCTAGTGATGCCATACGAAAAAGAGCAGATTTTGAAAAGAATTTAAGAGAGTATAACTTCCTTTTTAAACATATAATAGCAAAAGATATAACCGAAAATGAATGGGTAGAAACTATAAATTTCTATACAAATAAGAGAATTATTGAAGTTTTGGAAAAAGAGGAATCTTACTGTTTAACAAGTGCAATACGGAATTTCCTAAATACCCCTTTAACTGACGAACTGAAGAATTTAATGCATAGTTGCTTACCTTTTGTTACAATACAGAAAAGAGGAGATAAATGGAATGAATTATGTTTCCCCGCTTTTGATAATGATAAAAGATATATTGAAGTTGAGTCTGCTCATAGCCCTATAAGAGTATGGTATAATTTTAAAATTCAAGAAAATGGATATTCTCATTTTATAAAGCAATCATGTTTAATTAAACTTTGTTCTTATAATAACCGATACTCCCAAAGCGATATTATGTTTATAAGCAAAATGATTAGTAAAAGAAAAGATGAATATATGTCACCATGTTAAGAAAGCAGAAACACCTTCACATCACATACGCAGAATCTGTGTACGAAATCTCCAAATAGGAAACCCTTACTCTATCGACAAGGAACCTACCCCATTCCTCCGCCACATAAAGAACCACCTCCAGCTTTGATTCTGTAAAAAAATCAATAATTATTATTTATTTTATAAAATTATCTTCGGGAGATAACCTTTTGAACAAAAGGCTGTAAGCGAGATTTTCAGCGATAGAGGTAACGAGATGGCAACCGTGCCTATTTCTGCGTTTTTCGCTGCATTTCCTAAAATAACTCACTGCAAATCTACGAAATCTTTCTCTAATTCCCTACATATATTTTTCCTTTTTTTATCTGATAAACACCTCTCTTATGGAAAGAATAAATAAGGCAATGCTTTTGAGGAATTTACTCTTTTTGTGAAGCAAAAAGGAAGAAATTCCTCCAAACCCGTAGGGCTTGGCATTGACGTTTTATTCTTGGAATATATCTTTGTGTGCAGATAAATAAAGGATTACCTTAATCCATTGAAAAATAAAAAATAAGATTTTCTATTGATACGGCATAGTTAAAACCGTCTATCGAATAAAAACCTAACTTTTCAGCAAATGCCCTGCTCTTCTCATTAACGGATTCGATACCAATATGTCTGAATCCATGTTTTAAGGCTGTTTCAGCTAAAAACCGGACGAAGTGAGAACCATGCCCTACACGTTCTTTTGAGAAGCTGAGCCGGGCGATAATCAGACAATCCGGCGGAAACAGACTTGCCACTCGTCGGATGCGTAAATACAGGTCTATCTGGCTAACTCTTCGGGTGGTAACAATATTGTCGGGTGTCAGATATACCAGAGATAAACGGTACTTAAACCGTTCCATCAGGTATATATCTATGGCTCTCCTTATTTCTTCGTATTCGTTCATGCTTATTATCTTCTAATTCCCCGTTTGGGTTTCTTCTTTTTCTTGGGTAGTTTTAGGGGCTGTTCTTCGTTGCCGTTGCCCGGTTCCGGGGTAAGGATACCCAAAACGGAGCCTAACCCTAAATCCGGTACGCTTACTGTCTGTTTCTTTTCTCTTTCACCGAAAGAGATATTTTGCTGATTGTCTTTCGTTTGCCTAATTGCTTGTTCTTGCATATTGAGTTGGTCGGAGATGCTGCCGTTCTTCATGGTATTGTAGTATTCAAAGGATTCGGTTAATTGCCTGTCATAGTTGAATAGCCTGTCAAATCCCTGTTCCGCCTGTTGAAACAGGTTCTTTCTATCGAAACCGCCCTTGACCGTCCCTTTCGTGGTATTCTTATGGTTGGTGAGTGGGGAGAGTTTCTTTTTGTTGCTCTGGTCTTTCCGGCTGACAATCAAATGGCAATGCATATTCAGTTCGTTGTCTGACCTGTCCCGGCTGAAATGTATCTTCCCGTAAAACTTTATGTCTTCTGCCGATAGCCCTCTGTTGAAATTCTTTGCATATTCGGGAATAACCACTTCACGGATATACCGTTTCATGGCTTCAGCTTGTTCCTGTTCGGTGCTGCCCATTGCTCGAAGTTCCTGTTCCGATGGGCTGACATGGATAGCGTAAAACTTGGCATCCGTTTTCATGAGTTGCCCGATATTAGTATCGATGTCTTTTATAACCTGTGATTTGTAGATATTATCATCTGTCAGATTGAAAAAACCTTCGGTATAGATTCCCTGTTCCATACGCTGCATATCTTCATGCTCCATGTAGTTGCAGAGCCTTCGGCTACTACCTGCATTATTGTACGTGCCTTTGGATGGTGGTGGGAAATCTATGTTCATGGGGTGCTATTCGCTTATCAGGTCGTTTATTTCAGCTTTTAGGTTCTCTTTCCGCTTGCCGTCCATTACTCCGCAGGTGGCAAGGTCAGAATACAGGGAAATTAGCTTTAGGAGTTTGCTATTATTCTGTTCCTGTTTCTGTAAGGATGAGTTTATGGTTTTCGAGAGGTCATTTATCTGCTTGGCTTGATTGTTAATCACCCCGGCATGTTGGTTGAATGTTTCGCTTATCTTTTTCAAAACATTGTCCTGCAATTCTCGTGAGATGTTTATCTCCGAAATTATTAACTCTTTCTGTTCTTTTACGGATGCATCGAACTTGACCGCTATTGAATGGCTTGTCCGTATCATCGGGTTTAGCTGGTCTTCCTCGTACTTCCGAATGAAGCGAATAATATCATCCTGCCGTCTGTTGATTTTGGCAAGTTCCGATTTTACCGATTCGGGAGCATCCGCAGGGTTGAGATGGGCTTTGTCCAGATAGAGGAAAGCCAGTTTTACAATTTCCCCTTTTTTCAGTGAATAGCGTTTACAAAGTTTTTCTATTAACTTATCCGTTTCCGCTTCTATCGCTATTGTCGTAAATATGATATTTCTATTCTGTTTAGCCATAGTTATAACTATTTTATAGCTATTTATACTTCTAACTTGCTAAATAGAATTGTATATCAATTCTAGTTATAGCAAGTGTTATAACAGTGCTTTTACATAAAGCACTAAAGCCGAAGGCTTTGCCCCGCAGGGCAAGAGGGAAGAACAGGACTTGTCCGGTTCCCTCTTGCTTAATTCAGCCGAATTAACGATGCGGGGTAGCAGCGTTGTTTCGGATGAATGCGGAGCCATTAACAGGGGGCATAAATGAAAATAAAAGCCCCCGCATTTGCGCCATTCCGCGTTAAATTGAAAAAGCGGAATCATTGACAGGGAACAGACCTTTAGAGTGCACTTTCGATGTATTTGAATGTCTGGAAATCCATATGTTGGCGCACAAACTCCCGCACATCATTCGTCCGGTAATAGGTTTTATGACCTATCATAAAGTAAGGGAGCTTCCCGCTTGTCCGGTAGCGTTGGAGTGTCCGGTAACTTACTTTCAGAAGAAAGGCTAAGTCTTGATTGTCGAGTAGTTTCTCGTCAGGCTCGAATACCTCTTTGGTGTTGATAAGCGATTTAAGGTCTGCCCCTATATCGTTCAACTTCTTGGATAGCTTCTGCATCCATTTCTCAAAATCTTCATTGTCTATATACATGATTTGCTTCGTTTTTAAGTTTTACAATCTTGTTTTTCAATGCATTGATGAAGCAAAGGACGGCAGAACGAAGAAGCAGAAAAAGGGGAGTAGCTAACTACTCCCCCGAATTTTTTGATAACAAGCTATTAATTAGCCTATTGCAAAACGGTTATTTTTCATCTTGTTTATTTCCATCCTCTTTTTCTTTGCGGATTATGAGATTACGAAGGAAGTCAATGGCTTTTGTCCGATTAAATGGTTTACGGTCGAAGACCTTTTCCTGTTGGTCGTAGATACTGCCGAAACTGCAATTAAAGACCTTTTCAAAAGCATCTGCAATTTGAATCAAGTGTGCGGGCTTTCCGTTCCGTTGAAACACCTGCTTTGTCAAAAACAGAGCAATCACTATTTCTGCTAAAGCAATAATCCCCAAGCCTTTCGACTTGGGGATTATATGCAGGTCGGATTTGAATGTAGGTTCGCCTGCTTGTCGGAACTGTTCGGGATGCCGAATTTTAAGACATAGAAGCTCCTGTTCGGAGTTGATGAAAGCGATTGCCTTTTGAATATATGCTTTTTTCAAGGCATTTTTCCCCCTGCCCGTAAAGAGGTGCTGACCCTGACGAATCCAACTCGATGCGGGTAAGATTCAATCTCCGAATGGATTTTTCATAATCCGGTTCGGACTGACTGAGGGTTCCGACTTGCACTACAAAATCTACATAGGCATTCTGCATTTCTTCGTTTGCAACTACTGAAGTATCAGATAACAGACTGACAAACTTCGTTTTAAAAATTTCATTCATAAGCATAAAATTTAATTGTGATTATTGATTCAGACCGAAGTCCGGTTCTATGCTGTATGATGTTTTTTAGGAATTTACACGCAATGCCAATAGCTTAATAGATAAGGATTATTTTTCTTTTATAGGAATCCATATTTCACTATATGCAAAGTCTTTTTTTAACTCATCCATTTTTGTAAAAGAGAACGAGGGTTTGTCAATCAGTTCGTAATTGGATGACAGAAGCCATTCTGAGTAAATTCTTGCCCAAGTCTGCTGCAAAGTTGAAGGAAATAAACCCTCGTTTGGGAATACTGCCCACAAACCTGCTTCAACGGGTAATTTTTCTAATTGCTTACTCATTTCCCTAGTAGACATCACGCCAATCATATGGGTTAAATCACCCTCTTCTTTCATAAACTTTGCATCGGCATCATAAGAAATATTCAATATTTCATATGGTGCAATATTCTGAAGCTCACGCATTTCCTTCTTCTGCTCTTCTGTAATACTTTGTATAAGTTTTACAACCTCTTTGTTAACTCCTTCAAATTGCATCGGTATTCGTTTACTTATCCCGAAAAAATTAAATGACGATTTGTTTTCGATTCTAAATTCCATGGTAATTCCTCCTGTAACAACTATTTTAAATGAAAATTTAGGGAACATTTTACTTCTCTTTTTCTTGATTACATCCGATGGCAAAAGCCCACTCCATTTCTTAAATGCGCGGGTAAATCCGTCTGTTGACTCATAACCATACTTGAAAGCCACATCAATAATCCGTTCTCCTGCCAGTAAATCTTTATTAGCTTCCGACAATCTTCTGTTTTTAATATATTCACTAAGCGTCATTCCTGATAGGTAAAAGAATACTTTTCGGAAATGAAAATCAGAAACCCTTGCATAGTCAGCAACCGATTCAAGTGATATTTCATCGGTCAGATGCTCTTCTATATAATCAATCACTCGGTTTAATTCTCTTAACATATTTCTCTATTTTATTTTATTGCGACAAAGTTACGGTTACTTTTCTTCTCTCAACCGACTCTTTTTTACCAATTTAATCGGATTAACAAAAGAATGGGAAAGAAGTAACAAAAAAAAGAATTTGAGATAGATCGTTTTTTATATCCTTTCAGTAATCTGCTTTTCCAAAGATTCCAGTTTATGGGAAAGGATTTCCATATCTTGTGAGATTTTCTCTTTTGTTATTTTGGCATATATCTGGGTGGTTTTTATATTGGTATGCCCTAACATTCGGCTGACGGTTTCTATCGGAACTCCCTGTGACAGAGTGACTGTGGTCGAGAAAGTGTGCCGACTTACGTGATATGTGAGCCGCTTGTTAATCCCGCATTGCTTGGCTATTTTCTTTAAGATAGCATTACAGCTACTATTGCTTGGAACGGGGAAAATCCGATTATCCCGGCTATACCCTTTGTACTTCTCTATAATCCGTTTAGGAACTTCCAACAGCCGGATGCTCGAATCGGTGTTTGTCTTCTGTCTGCGGGTGATTATCCACAAATGCCCGTCAAATGAGGTTTGCAGGTTACTTTTGGTCAAGTTCTTTACATCCGAATAACTCAACCCGCAAAAAGAGGAAAACACGAATAAATCCCTTACCAACTCATATTGAGCGTTTTTCATCTTGGCATTTATCAACAGTTGCAGTTCCTCTTTGGTGAGAAATCCCCTGTCTTTTTGCTCGGGACTTATCAGATAGCCTGCAAACGGATTGATTGCCAACTGCCCGGCGTTCCGGGCTATGGAAACGATATGCTTAACGCCTATCATATAATTCCATATCGTGTTAGTGGAGCAGTTCCGCTCTGTTCTTAGGTAATGTTCAAAGCCATTGATAAAGGCAAGATTCAGTTCTTTCAAATAAATATCTTCCCGATTATATTCCTGTTTTATATAGTTCGCAACGTGGTTACACAAAAGGCAATATCGTTTATACGTGCCTTTTGCCCTGTTATATCCTACTTTTTTGGAAAACTCTTGGTTATGCTTAGCGAACAGGGTTAGGAAAGTATCTTGCTTTACTCCTAATCCTAAATAGGCGTTCTTTACTTTATCGGCTGTAACAAAACCGTCTGTTTGCATTATTTCTTGATAGTGACGGTTTATATCCCCCCGGATTTTATCTAATGTAAGGTTGGTTTTTACCGCCAACGTGCTTTTCCCAGTAAGCCTTCCGGCTTTGGTGTCCCAAAGGTGGGGCAGAACCGTTAGCTTACAACTGAATTGGCTGATAGTGCCGTCAATCGTAATCCGGCACATTGCCGGAACTGTTCCGTCCGGCTTGGGGTTGTTCTTTTTGAGATAGAACAAAATCTTGAAAGTACTACGCATCTTACTCAAAGTTTACAGATTACAAAATTAGTTTACTTTGAGTTACAAGAGGTTACGAACAATAACGCAAGATGCAGACAGATAGCGACTTATAGACAATTTGCATTTCCCCCGTTGGTAATGATATGGTAACCGAACTTTGTCCTACCTTTGTCTATTGGTAGCTTTTGCCGTCCAAAAGAAAAGCCAAACAAAAGACTTTACCCGCACATTTACAGTCGGTTGTCCTCGTTTGGCTGAAACTTACTTTTTTATCAGACTTTTATTTTATAACATACTGTAGCATGAAAATAGTTTGCCCGCTATGTGGAAAGAATTTACCACGATTTGAAAGTATTCTTATACATTTAAATAGAGTGCATCCTGAATTAACTAAAGAAAAAGCACTTGATTTGGCCCAAGGTGCCAAAATTACTGATGTCTCTCGAAAAGGTGATAAAAAAGTAATCTCAACCCTAAAAAGAGAAAAGTCTGTTCTTTTAGGGGAAAAAATATCATATAAAAAGATGAAACCTCATTCTATATATTGGGGGGCAGTTATCAAGACACCTTGTGGGTCAAAATAACTGTTATTTGGGTTTTTGTTTATTTTGACAATTCGGACATCCGATACTTTTCAATAATATATATGGATATGGATTCCAAATATGTCCGCATATTTCGCATAGACATTCTATTCTTTCACTTGATTTAGTAAAGGGTCTCAATATCTTGATTAAAGGGAATTTCTTGTGTAATTCATCCTCATAGTCTTTAGGATGTTTTTTCCCTCTCTTATTACAGTATATGCATCCAACACCTCGTGAACGAACTTGTACTTTTTGTTTATATGGTGGGTGATTTGGATTTGGACATTTCCATAAAGCTTCATAATCTGATCCAGCTGTAACCTCATAAGGCGTTTTATCATTTTCGTTACTCCACTCTGCTGCTAATGTGGGATTTACAATCGCCAAACTATTATCTTGCGAAATTTGTTTCCCATGACATATTGCACATCCTGAATTTCTATGAACTCTGTAAGCTATCGTAGCCTTGTAACTATGATTGCAGCCATTGTTACAGTGCCAATAAAATTCTTTTTTTGTATCAATTCCAATCGTTTGAGGAGTATATCCTGTTTGTGCATTTAGCTCATAATCCCATTGTGAGGCAATCTCAGGATAGAGACTCGCTAAACTTTCTTTAGAGTGAAATTTTTGATGTGAACAATATGGGCACCCTGCACCATTAATATGTTCAGTCGGTAACTGTTCAAAAAGTCCATGCTTAGGGCATTCTATTAATACTTTGGTATGAGAATCTATATAATTTACATGATGATAATTATATTTCCCATTATGTATCTGATTTGCTATTTGAATCCATTCTTCAGTTGAATATTGATGCCTTTTTGAACACCTTTTGCAGCCATATCCTAAAGATACGGATTTTACAGTATTTTTCCATTTATGGTTTGGGTCTTTTGTACAAATCCAACTAACTTGATTTTCAGAATATGGTGAAACCATCTCTGGTGTTAAAGGAGCATTAGCTTCATAATCCCAGATTGCCACTTGTTTGATGCCCTCTTTACGTTTTTGTTCTTCAAACGCTGCGAAACTATTCTCAAATGATAAAAGATTTATATTTGCAATTACGTCATTGATCTCATTTTCGAATCTTATTTCTTGAATTCTATCAGTACTCTGTGGACATATTGAGCCTAGTATTTTTTTAAGTTCAAATTCTAAATCTTCATACATTGGTGAATATCTCACGGGTATTATTTTGCAATTATCCACATTAAATTTAGGACAATCTTGTTCTCTAAATCTATATAGTACAATACCTTTACTAGCTAATCTTTCAGACTTTTCTATATCCTTATGTAATTTCTTCTCATTGTGATACCTTTGACCATCATATTCAAACCCGATATTTAATGATGGAATATATACATCCATTTCATCCTTTTTTAGGACATAACGGTTTATGGCATCAGGGAAAATTTTCTTAATTCCCCGGTACATAAGTTGTTCTGGTATTGAGGAACTTCTTCCAATAGCGCATTGCGGACAACCTCTTTTACCAATGTTTCTATTTGAACATTTAGCTTTCCATTCATGTCCACAATTTGGACATAACCACCATATATATTTACTGGTATTAGCAAATACATCAAACGGTGTGAGTGCACCATTCTTTGTAGGATGCCACTCCTTAGCCAATTTGGGATTTACAAAACCTAGAGAAGATTCCTTTTCTAATTTCTGGGATGAACAATATGGGCAGTTACCTCCATTATTATTTATTTTATTCCCTGGTAATGAACTATAACTATGCCCTTTTGAACATATCCACCAAACTTTTTTACTATAATGAGGTGGTATCATATCAGGTTCAACGGTATTTCGTTTATAATCCCACTCCTTTTCTACTATTTCTGGAAACTTTGCTTTAAGACTGTTATATTTTGGAATGATGATCCTACCTAAACATATTGGACAACTATTCGATTCATTTTCTCTTTTCGAAGGTGCAGTTCTATTTGAGATTTTTTTTTGATATGATTGTCCACATATGGGACATATCCACCAAACCTTCTTATTGGAGCCATATGTAACATTGTCTGGTGTGAACCCTATATTTTTTCCATAATCCCATTGTGATGCTATCTCGGGGTAAGCTTCTAGTAATGAGAGTTTCTTTTTTTGCATACTATTTTCGTAATAAAGTAAGTCAAAATTTATTGTTCTTCCACAATTACTTCATTATAACAAGAATCTGATTGCATTAGAAAAAGATAGAAGAGTTATTACTCCTCTATCTTTATGTGTCTATAATTTGAATTTAGTATAATTACTCCTTCACACATTTGATCTTTATATCCTCCTCACTTCCTGACATGTACATTCTAAGTTCACACTTATTGCCGTTCAAATCCAGGACATCATACTTGATATATTCTTTACCACCAACAAAACATGTTATGGTCTTACCCTCTGCTGTATATGTTCCTGAACCGTTACCAAAGTAACCTTTGCCGTAATAGCTGCCATCCTTCTTAAATGTTGCCGATGTTTCCTCTAATATCCAATCCTGATAACCGTTACCTGTGTCTACTTCATCCAACATCCATGTTCCATAAATCATGTTCAGGTCGTAATCAAAAGTAGGTTCTTCATCTTTAGAACATGATGTAAAAACGAAAAAAGGCAAAACCATTGCCATCATAAATAAAATCTTTCTCATAATCAACTATTTATAGTCATTAACAATTTAATATTCTTATTAAAATCAAGCAGATAATATTGTCCGTTTATTCTATATTATCATATATCTCTAAAAGTCTATAATGAAATTCTGCTATAGCAGAACCTCTGCTGTCAATTGGTATAGATAGTATTTCATCTTTCATACTCTTCAAAACATATAAATATGAGGATTCTCTAGAGCATTCTGCAACCCTTATCAACTTATAAGTGAAATACGAATACATGCGAGTCTGCGGACTTATAATATTTTCATCAAAATCTTCATCTACAAATATGATTGGACGCGGATAACCATTACCATATACATCAGCCATATTCCTATACTGATTTAGATAGCTGATATTTACATATTCAAGATTATGTAAACCTGTCAAATCTACGAATGGTATAAGAGTCCCCATTAATGTTATCCTTTTTAAATTTCTACACGAAGATATATCCAACCAGCGTAGATAATGGGATAATGATATATCAATCTCTTCTAATAAGATATTATTAGAAAAATCAAGTTCTCTAACTCCGTCTTGTCCACCTATTACCTTTTTTAGCTTACTGTTTTTTGTTATATCAATATTGATTTTGGCTCCTCTTACACCCTCCCAGCGAAGGTACTCAAGATTAGGACAGTTTTTTGTTATTAATTCTGTTATAGGCAGATAACTACAATCCAACTTAACTAAATTATGGAAATCTGAAAAATCCCATATTGATGCATCTTTATCCATAGTTAAGTCACTTACATTAACTTCCTTGATATTATCTATTTCCTTCTTTGTTGCTGTATCTAAGTCTATTTGGTATTGTTTTTCAACAGCATTTTTTATGTATCTGTTCATGAGCTTATTCATTAAATTCTGATTCTATTATTGTTCCTTTTCATAAGTTAAACAGATAAATAAGTATCTCTTATTTGTTCCTGGATTAGTGTTATTCCTAACTTCTTTTGGACGGATTATATCACCTTCATTGAGTTTCAGATTCTTGAATAGAATACAACTCTCTCCACAATACAAGTTTCCGTTTTCATCACGTGATACTGTAAATGTTTTGTCCTTATAGTCTTCAATACATGATTTCTTTAATCTTTTTATTTTGGCTCGATTACATTTAAAATCATGCTCCCTGATGTATTTATCTAACCATATTACAATATCACATAGTTGAAGTGCATAGCCAAATAGGAAGTAGGATGTTCCAATTTCCTCAAAAAAACGTCTTACATATGTTGTTTCTTCTTCTGTCAGATCAACATATTCAGATTTAACAGAATGTGAAAATTCATTTGAAACAAAGAGAATCTGTCCAATGACTTTAGAATATATATCCGGTAATACGCTTTCTCCTTTTTCACCGTATCTTATATTGTTATGCTTTAAGTCATTCCCACTTAGATAGTTATAAGATTCCCATAAGTTAACAGATTCACCTTTAAAACACTCATCAGGCAATAATCCCTGGTTATAACAAGTCTTAAATATTTTTTCCACAAACTGACGTAGCTGGTTATAATGCAGAAATGGATCAAATCCAGCTTGTTCATCTGAATAGTGGAGAGGTCTCAGGATTTTCAGGAGGATTGATGAAGAGTCCTTTTCAAAAATATCTGAATCTAATATATCAAAGACATCTTTATATACCTCTCTTATCTTATATGTTCTTTCCAAAGTAGCTACATTTAGGATATTAGAGTATAGCGAATTTATGTTATCCAGATTGAACTTACTATAATAAATCTGCTTCCATTCTTTATCCCACTTTTCTCTGCTATCGGATACACTATACTCCATAATAGTGGAAAAGTTCTCCTTATTCCCGGCTGATAGTATAAACCATGGGAATAATTTCCCGTATTTAGTAGTCAAACCTTCAATTTCTGATATTACATTCTTTAGAAACTTCGGATTTTCTATATCATTGCTGTTCAACTTACAATAACAGTCTAATACTATTGCTGATATTTCATCACGGTGATTAATCAGGTACTTCTTCCCTGTTTCCCAGTCTTGAAAGGGTATAAGCTTTATGCCATTTCGAGACATTTTTAATCTGAAGGTTTTACAATCTTCACTTTGATTCTGGTCGTCTATCCACAATACATTTATTTGTTTCATAACTTTCCATTTTTATTCTTTCCTCATTATAGTGATAAAAGAATGTTTGTATTATTGAAAATAAGTTTGTATGTCACAGGGTATTCACTATCTGGATCATTGACAAATTCTACTTTTCCTCCAAATCTTTCCATCAGTTTTTTTATCTCATAGCAACCTATACCCGAGTGTTCGCCTCGACTGTTCGACGTTGTTACACCGTAATCGAATATTTCCTTGGTGTTGAGTTTTTCATTTGCTGGCTTACCATTGTTTGATACACTAACAATATAACTGTTATCTTTGGATTCAAGTGTTATACGTATATTGTTGTTATGCATATCTCTATTCACAAATCCATATGCTACGGCATTTGCACAGATGTTATCTAATATTCTTTCAAGTGCGCTACCTGAGAATTTGACAATAGAAATAGGCTCACCTTTCCTCAGAACAAAGTCTGTATCTGAAATATTTATCGGCATATCATTCTCATCAAATTCAACTACAGGTAAATCTTTATCTGCATATTCTCCTTCTGGTGCTTGGAAGGTTATTGTATACAGATGGTTTTTGTGGGTATTGCAGTAATTTTCAAAGAATGGCGCCAAAGCAAGGTCTTCTTCTTTATACATAATATCTTCTCCTACAGTAAACGATTCGATTGCTTTACTTACTCTCATGATTCCTAATCCTATACTATCCAAAATCTCTTTTATACTCATCTTGTCTTCGCCTTCTCCTATAATGGTATTCTCATTGAGATTTCCATTATATTCTTTCCTTAAGTCATCCAGTAATGACCAGCTATTGTTGAGTCCAAACATCATCTGACCAATTGCGTGCTTTTTTACGTGCACGTCTTTCACGTATTCTGCATAGTCCCTCCTTATTTGTTCATTCTTTAGTTTCAACTCACTGTCTAAGCCTGACATCAGTTCTTCTTTCTGGATATCAATAGAAGGTACTGGTATCATCAAATTTAGGAAATCCTCTTTTGACAAACGTTTTATTGTGGTACCTGTACTAAAGGCTTTTACCTGAGATATGACATAATCAGACACAAGAACCTTAAGAAGGTATGTTTCTTCTATGATTTCTTTTTTAGGCTGAAAGAAAAAAGTCTCTTGATAAGCTCCTATGTTCGTTTCTTCCGCTATTTCAAGTTTACCTATCTTTACTTTTTCAAATAAAGGTTGGGCTGTTAAACATGACTCTGTTAAACAATAGACAAAGCGAGGTTTTGCTTCTATGTCTGATTTTTCGACATCACAATTCAGGTAATTATCTGACAATTCTTTTATGCCAAAAGCTATGTTCTTTTGCGCATCTTTTCCTGTCAATCTGTTTCCTACAAATGAAACGATATCTTTAAGTTTGTATAGTGTCTCATTAGCCTTGGTTTTAGGCAATTTATATACATATCTGGTTGGAGAGAGATTGTAATCTTCCGAAAGTTCTGCTGATGTAAGTACTCTACAGTATCTCTCATCGAATGTTTTAATAGCTTCCAGCAATGATGATACTTTTAATAAAGTTCCATTATTGGCTTTATTTCTTACCGAAAACTCTGTTCCATCTACTAATATAAAGTTATCCGATTTCTTTTTCTCTATAACCAAAACTATAGGGTTAATGGTAGTTATTGGAGCAAATATCTTAGGCATAAGGATAACGCTTCTCAGATAACCATTGTCTACAAGATATTCTCTTAATTGTTTATCTTTTCCAGAATTAAACAGGAATCCTTGTGACAAGACACAGCACATCCATCCTCCGTCTTTCAGCTTATTATCAAAGGCTGATTTTACGGCATCTATTTCCGATAAAGAATCTTCTCTATACTTTATTGCAAATGGAGGATTAAAAATAATGCAGTCATTTGATTTATCTACATTTGCTAAATTATCAAACGAATCCCCAATGACTATATCATTCTTTACATCATAGGCATCCAATAATATTTGTCCCAATGCCCATGCTGTCAAAGACATTTCCTCTCCAGTGATATTACAGTTTTCTAATTCTATAGCTTCTGTGGCCAATCCGGCAAATGGAAGATATACATTAGAGCCAGATTCTATATCCAACAGCTCATTGATGAATGTAGTAAGTTCCTTTGGCTGGCTAATTATCGCTGCAGATTTCCCCTGTATAGAGCTATTATAATAGTCCAAAGCATATTCGACTACCTCTTGATAATTATCAAGTAGTATAGAAAGCTCTTTATTCTCGAAACACTCCTCTAGATTTACAATGATTGGTTCAAGGATACGAACTACATCAGCTTTAGCCTCATTGCCTCTCTTGATTACATATAAAGACGCAACCAATGCATTCATAGTTTCTGTATATTGAAGAACCCCTCTATATTTTGATGCAAAGTTAACTACGATGTTCTTTACTTCATTGGCTATACTGCTGTTCAAAATTCTCTTCATATTCGTATGTTTTTTTGTTTCTGATGCAAAGGTAAGACAGTTGTGCGAAGCCTATTTTCGCATAGAAAAATATTTTTCGTTCATTCTTTTTATGGTTGCAGATAACTCATTTCTGAGTATCTCAGGCTCTAATACGATAACTTCATCAAAGTAAGACATTAACTCTCTTTTTAGTTCATAGTTAACTATACATTTGAGTTTTATCAAATGACCTTCCTCTGGTAGAGTATATTTTTCCCTATAGTTGAGTTCTTCCTTGTTATTTATAATTTTTTGAGAGCCGTGAATTGGCTTTGTCTGTATGTAATTGTAACTGTTCTCTGAAGACCAAAATATTATAGTCTCTATTTTACCTTTCTTCGGAAATGTAACTCCTACTATATCTTCAAACTGTTCTTCTACATCGGTAGGGCATTCATAAAATTTTAACTGAGGTTTTATCTCAAAACCGTCAATCCTGTCAAGAGCAAATGTAAGAATAGCCTTGTCATTATCGGCAGCTCCAAGTAGAAACCATCTGTTGTTGTACTGTTTAAGTAAATAAGGGTGGAGTAATAAATCCTTTATACTACTGTCTTTAAATGTATGATATTTTAAAAGGATTACATTCTTATTGGATATTACCTCAAAAATTGCACCTATAATGTTTGAGTTCTTGAGATACGGATTGTTACTGAAACTTATAATCTTTTTCTGTTCATTCAACCCCAATCCCATCTTGAATCTGTTCAACCACTCAAAATTTACTAATCCTTCAAACTGACCTAATGTATTCAGAACCTCACATAACAGATTCTTTTCGTCACTACTCAGTTCTTTTGTAAAGATAGAAAATGAAGGATCAGAGTATCTGATACATCTTTTCCCTTCATATCTGAATCTTTCTATATCTGCAAAGAACGGAGCATATTCCAGATAGTTAATATCCATCTCTATACAGCGTTGAGATACAGTTGGCTGCCCCATCTCGATAAGACTTTTATTGCACCTCTCTGTTATATCATGGATATCATAATAATGATGTCTATCTGATAATAGTTCATCTATGAATTTATATCTTGAAACTGCATTTTTATTACTTGGCATAATGTATAATCAGATTTTAATGATATATCCTACTCTTCAATGTATTTTATGGCCAAATTTATCAGAGCCAGGCACCGCATATACCAGTATTCTTTCATTCTGGCATCTTTAATAGCAATTTTTCCTGTCTCAAAATGCCTGATTTGGTGCGTATTGCCTATATCAGTGAGTTCTCTAAATTCTTTATTAAGTATCATTCTCAGATTTTCGTTTCCATTTGAAATTTTATCAAGTACTTTATTTAAAGAACTGAGTTTTTTATCGGAGTAATATGTCTTTAATTTTTCAAGTGCATCCCAAATCTTTTCAAGAGCTATTTGTTTGCTATCTAAATCTCCTTTCCTAAAATTGATCTCTGCGATATTAATTAATTCTTTTAAATCGGGTTCTTTAGTCTCTACAGCCTTAACTTCAACTGTAGTCTGTATCATCATTTTCCCATCTACTAATTTATAATTTACCCCATCTAAAATAGTGTTTATCTCATTTTCAAAGTCTGTATCGTTATATTCTGCGTATAACTCTATTATATCAAAAACAGTTTTAGGGGACGAGTTTAACACAAGTTTATCAAAATCTTCTTCTTGAATATAACTTCCTTTATCATCGTATGCTTTTGGTATATAGAATATCTTAATATCTTCAACTACTGCTTTTCGAGTTCTAAGTTGATAATTATATCCAGTTTCAGTGTCAAGATTTTCAATACTTTCTTTTTGAGTCATTAATTCATCTAGTTGATGTCTTTTTGCCTTAGTGATTTTTGGTACAGTAATATTTGTATCTTTATATCTCTGAGAAAATGGTATAAATTTGTTTGTCTTCACTTCTACATCTGTAAGTTCTCTCCATTCATATACTTCACGTCCGGAAATATATTTTGATATATACAATTCATACCCATCATTATGTAGTAAATCTTGTATCTTGAACAGATATTTTTTCCAATACCCTTCCTCTTTTCTATATGCTGGATGAAAAACAGTACATAGAAATTTTAGTAGTATTACATCATCACCATTATTAAGTCCAAACCTATCATCTGTAAAGACCCAACCATATTCATAGTCATCATTATTTATAGTGTGCTGCCGAATATCATCTTCAGCATTAGAATATCGAGGATCATAACTAGGCATTGTATCTAAGGGATACAATATCTTCAGGAAATCCAGTTCTTCAAGTTCACCATGATATAAATAAAAGATTCTTCCTCCTTTATGTGAACTATATTCTGAATCCCATAAAAAATTGGATTTATCAACATATCCCTTTTTAAATAGCTTGGCTATTTCTTTTCTTGTTATCTCTGTTATTTTCTTTAATGCCATGTTGAAAATTCTTATACAAGTTTGTCTTTTTGTTGATAATTGGGAGTTTCCTATCTAAAAATAGATAGGTTACTCCCAATGAAAGAGTATTATGAAATCAGTCTAATCTTCCCAGTCAGCAACTGTTGCATCATACCCTGCTTTATCTGCTCATACTTAGCCTTTTTACCTTCAAGAGACTCTATTTCTTTGTCCATGCTTGAAAGTACAGTTGCTATAGCTCTCTGCTCTTCTATTGTTTCTGGTAAATCTATAACTATTTGTTTCATCACATTATTCATTAACTTAGGATTAGCTAGATTTGTAGAAACATAATTATTCGTTTCAAGCCCAAGTCTCATTGACACAAAAAGGTGGTTGTCTTTATGCAATTTAATTGTACCGCAAACATTAGTACAATTAAATAATCCATTCCTATGAAATACTGTACCTGCATTTACTCCATCAGTAGTCCATGTTATGTATTCACCTTCGAAATCATAAGTGTCAATATAACCCATTACCCCATTATTTTGAGTTTGAGAAGAATATACCGGATATTTATGCTGATAAGACCTTTCAATCTCTTTTTGGCTTATTACTCTTCCTCTACCAATACTTCCTAAATCTTTAACTTGTCTCTCAACCCACTCCCCAGTAAACCCAGGCAATCTCTTCTTACCAGTCAGCAGTTCCTGCATAGCCCCCTGCTTAATAAGCCTTTTCTTCTCAATCAGCTTATCAAGGGAAAGTAAGAGATTGTCTATTGAAGTAAGAGCTGAAGCTATTTTGTTCTGTTCGTTTTCCAAAGGTATGCTGACATATGTATCCTTTATAGCACCTTTTGATACAGAACATACTTTAGTCCCTTGTATTAATGGTAATATTTGATTATGATAAAAAGTAGAATTGAAGAAATATCCGAGATATTTAGGTTTGAATTCAATGATAGGTCTTATCCACATAGTATGTAGACCTGAGACCAGCTTTCTATTTTCAATATTATATAATTCTGTGGCTTTACATACCATCTCATCCTCTGCCGTATCAGCTATAAGAATATCACCATCTTTAGCAAATTCATTAAATTTACTATTACTTATAACACTATCGTTTATAAATGGAATATCATTATTTTTAATATCCAAAATTGAACCGTACTTAATGAGAATGTCTCCATAATGTACATTCATTACCGTACCTTGATTCACTAGATTATCTCTTGAAATAGTGTTATTAGGGATAAATTTAAAAATAGAACCTAATTTTCTAATCTCCCAGTCCTCCGGTATCAACCCTATTTCTGTATGCTTAAACCTCGTTTCCTTCATTTCAAGTCCTCCTCATTTGAATGTTGTGCCTGTTCTTTTGCCTCATTTATCTGCTCCAGAAGCTGTTCTTTTGATGGCAGATACAGTTCATACTTGCTGGCCAGAATAGTCTTGTTGTCCTCTGGCAGGGACATCTTTACAGCTGTATCGTTCTTGTCCGAACATAGGAGAATACCAATGGTCGGATTTTCATCTTCCAGTTTTACGCATCTGTCGTAATAGTTCACGTACATCTGTAGCTGTCCAAGATCCTGATGTGTCAGTTTATGATTCTTTATCTCGATGATGGTAAAACATCTGAGCAGCCTGTTATAGAATACCAGGTCTATAAAGAACTCGTCATCCTCGATGATGATTCTTTTCTGACGGGCTGAGAAAAGGAATCCGTTACCCATCTCCAACAGAAACTCGGTTATATGATCCATGATGGCACTTTCAAGGTCTTTCTCATAATAGGCAGCCTTACGCTCCAGGCCCAAAAACTCCAGGTACATAGGGTCTTTTACGACCTCTTCCGGATTTTGCGGTATCCTTTCCCTGCGTGCAACGGATAATACCTGCTCCTTGTCATTGCTCAATAACAGCCTTTCATACAGCTTCGAGTTTATCTGCCTCTCCAGTTCCCTTCCGTTCCAGGCGTTGTTGACTGCTTCAAGCTCATAATATTCACGTTTTGACTGGTCACTAATGGATATAAGCATCTTATACTGAGACCAGTTCAATTGCGTCCGCAGTGCGGACGCATTCGGATAGAGCTTATAGAACTGACGGGCTCTTTCGAGCTGACGCTTCGAAAATCCGCTTCCGTATTCCGGCTCAAACTCACTGGCCAGCCTGGTCAACAGATAGCTGCCGTACTCTGTCCTGTCTTCTCCCTTCTGTTCGTCTTCGAAAATCCTTCTGCCTATGCCCCAATACATCTGTACACGGCAGAAGTCAACACTTCTTACAGCATTGTTCTTGCTTGTCTCGATGATTGACTTTATATCATTGACAAGCTCATTATATCTGAGTTCGTTCTTTTCTTCCATCCTGGTGTCAAATTTCAAATCCCATTTCTTTGAGGTAGCCGTTTACCTCTTCCTCATACCTGTTACATTCTGAAGAGAGATAAGACAGGGTAAACTCATATCTTTCCGCAAGTGTTATGACCTCATTTGAAAGCTGATGTGTTACCTGCTTCATTTCATCCAATATCATATTGCTTATTGCGGATATCCATTTCCTGTCGACAACAAGGTGCTTGATTTCATCCTCTGACAGCTCCTGATACTTTTTCTGAATGGCTGTTGTAAGTAAACTCTTCTTATCTTTAACTTCCTTATCCAGATCCTTCCTTTTCTTGTCTTTAGCTTTATAAGAAGCAGACTTCTTAACCTGATCCACGATTTTCTTTAATTCATCATCATCTTCCTCTCCCGAGTTTTCCTTGGCCTGTTCTATCATATCTTGCAGTTCACTATACAGCTGTGCGCTTTCAGTAGAAAGTCTTTCAATTTCACTCTGTTCACCACCGAAATATTCATCAAGCACGATTGATACCGGCAGAAGCTCACATGTCATATCTTCGTATGTAGGATTCTTCTTTTCTCCTGTAACCAGTGGTACCTTCCATCCGTCACGTGATATCAGATAACAGTCATCCTGCATGGTATCGTTCCAGTATGTCATTAACTGCTGGTATGTATCATACTGGTCTACAAGACTTCTGTCTTCCTTCATGATATCAAGCAGGGATTGCGACCATACTGTTATCAGCTGTTTGGGCTTTACATTCTCATATAGTGAAAGCAGTTTAGGTCTGACCTCTTCGGACCATTTCTCTATAGAATCCTCGAAATGGGAAAGCTGATGCTTAAAGCTGCTTTCAGATGCTATAGTGTCTGCTACCTCATTTTTATCTACCTTCAGGCTGTATTTGTCACCACTATTCTCAAACAGTGCATCTTTTAGACTGACGCATACATCCCAATAGCCCTGCATCTTGTCAATGTCATGTGCCGGGATGCCTCCATGAAGGTGAGAATCTATATCCTGCTGTATTTCCTTGTCTTCTGCCTGTATGTAGCGTAGAATATTCAGGTTGTATTCATTTCTCTCTATCTCTTCATTTGATACGAAACGAGCATAATGAGGCACATCTTTTCTTGTGTTCCATGTATCTACAATTCTCTTTATATCCTGTTCTCTCAGACGGTTCTTGTTACCGTCCTTCACGAATCCGTCCTTGGCATCAATAAAGAATATTCCCTTGCGGTCGGATGCGCCGGCTTTGTTCAGTATGATTATGGATGCAGGAATACCTGTACCGAAGAATATATTGGCTGGGAGGCCTACTATCCCCTCTATATAGCCTCTCTTGATGATATGCTCTCTGATTGTAGCCTCAGAATTTCCCCTGAACAGCACTCCATGAGGCAGAATACATGCGCCGCGACCTGTTCCGGTCTTCATGGATGCAATCAGATGCAGCAAAAAGGCATAGTCACCACATTTGGCCGGTGGGCACATATCCTTGCTCCAACGGTGGTATTGTATATCATCTTCTCCGGCATCTCCAATCCAGTCAGTAGTTGAGAAAGGAGGATTGGCAACGCATACGTCAAATGTTTTAAGGTTGCCGCCTTCTGTAAATTCAGGACTGTTCAGCGTATCCCCCTGTTCTATGTTTGCCATATCCACACCATGCAGGAGCATGTTCAATATGGCAAGTGTCGAAGTAGAGTTGTCTTTCTCCTGGCCGTAAGGGGTTGCCCCGTTAGGCGTTTCAGAAATAGCCCTTAAGAGCAATGAACCTGAGCCGCATGTAGGGTCATATATAGTTGTTGAAGGTGAATTGAATTCTTCAAGGTGCAGCAGCTTGGCCATAGTACGGCTTACTTCTGCCGGAGTGTAGAACTGCCCTTTGCTTTTTCCGCTTTCAGCTGCAAAGTTTTTCATCAGATACTCGTATGCATCCCCCAGGATGTCATCATCCGCACTTCTGTTCTTGCTGAAGTCAAGGTCACCGCTTTCAAATGCAGCTATCAGTTTGGATAGAGTGTCGGTCATTTCCTTGGGCTTGCCCAGTTTGGCAGGGTCATTGAAGTTCGGTAATACCAGTTTGCTCAAAAACATGCTGTTGGCAGACTTTATGGCTTCCAGCTTCTTGTTTATCGCTTCTCCTATACCTTCTTCTCCCTTTAGCTTTGAGAAATCGGAGAATCTGCATCCCTCCGGTATGGTAAAGAGACTGTCTTCATCGTCTTCCTTGTCAGAGAGGTACTTTACGAATAGGATGATTAACACATAGTCCTTATACTGACTTGCGTCCATTGAACCTCTCAGAGCATTGCAACTGCTCCATAATGTACTGTATATCTGAGATTTTTTTATTGCCATAATTGTTGTTGTTATAGGTTGTTTGCTGCTATGTTATGTACTATGTAGCTTTGCTCCTCGCTACTGTTTGTTCCCAATATCTTTTTCAGTCCTTTTATGCATTTGAATCCGGCCGGCTTGGTAAAGTCCTTCCATCCGTCGAAGACCTTGGTCATAAAGTATTCGCTTATCTCCTTGATAAGAGGGACGATTTCACTTTCTTCCTCCAGAGAAGTCCAGTCACTTCTGTTGTTCCAGAGTGCCTTTTCAAAATCACTTTCTATGCCGTCAGGTGTCTTGTTCCTTTTATGCATGGACTTAAGCAGTTCAATCAGCTTTTTGATTGTTTCCGTTGTAACCTTTGTCTCGTTCTTGATTTCGTCTATGATTGCTTGCAGCCTTTCTGCAAACGATTCTCCCATAGCCTTATCCTTACGTTTCCAGTCGTTGATTACTATTCTTTCCTTTGCTATTATCTTTTCCGCTGCCGCCTTGGCACTTCCTCCGGCTTCCTTCTGGGCCTTCTTTGCCGATTCTTCCGTATCGCTCTCAGCGGTAAGAAGATCCAGGAAAGAGAAGTCCGCTGTAGCCGGTATTATCGGATTTGCTTCATCTGCCCTGATGAACCTGTCCAAGAGTCCTCTCATCTGCGGGTCAAACATTTTCACATCAAAGTCTTCCTCTGATGCCTGCTTCACTCTGAGCATCAAAGACGATGCTTCACCGACCTTCTTGTGTTTTGCTTCGGCTTCCTCTTTAGTATATCCGGCTCTTATTATATAGTCGGACAGACATGAATAGGATGATGCCAGAGATTGCACTATCTTATAGAAAAGCATACGTCTTTCCTTTGCCGGGTCATTCTCAAAATCCTTCTGAAAATATTCGACAACTTCATCAGCCGTATTGATACCCATTCTTTCCCAATCGGACTTGATGGCATCGTATGCTTCTTCGGCTACCTTAAACCTTTTCCTGTTTTTGGTTATGGCATCCTCCAACAGTCCTTCTATATCTTCCGGGTCATATCCGGACAGACCGCCCTTTTCATCATTAAAGTTGGTTATGGCATCCCTTATATTGTTGAACAGATGCTTAAAGTCAACAATAAGGCCGAACTCCTTGTGGGTGAAGATAGTCATAGAGTTGCTGTCATCCGGATCTTCCTTCAGGTCCACACCCAGTCTGTTTACCCTGCATATTGCCTGAAACAGATTATGGTCTCTCATATCCTTGTCTATGTAAAGATATGTTGCCGAAGGTGCATCAAAACCGGTCAGCAGCTTGTCGACGACAATGAGCAGCTTCATACGTGAAGGCTGCTTCGTAAACAGGCGTTTTGCCTTGGCTTCATACTCCGTTCCATTCTTTACATTAAGGTCAGTCAGTGATTTCTTAAACAGCTCGTTCTTATATTTTGACTCCAGTACCGCGGTATTATTCCCATCCTCTTTTTTTCTGATGTCATAATCGGATGCTGTATAGCTTGTTACCACAGCAACCCTGTCCCTGAGTATATGGTTATCTGCCTTATACTGAAAGTACTCATAATACTTATAGGCTGAATATACGCTGCCGGCTACAAGCATGGCATTGCACCAGTCCTGGTTAAGCGGGTACTGGCTCATGTCATCGAAAATGGAATTGGCTATACGCTCTATCCTTTCCTTGCTCGAATAGACCTTTTCCATTGTTGCCCATCTGCTCTTTACCGATTCCTTGTTTTCCTCTGCTACATCCTTTAGCATGTCAGCAAGTATGGAATCCAGTTTCTCTTTGCTGTGCACTTCCTGCTCCACATCCCTTGCTTCATACTGCAGGTCAAGAATAACCTTGTCATCAACCGCCTCCTTGTGCAGATACTTGTGTATGAACTGGCCGAAACGGTGTTCCGACTCATTCATAACCTTGTTGTATTGCACATAACCTCCTTTTTCCTTATCGGTATGCAGCAAGGGTGTACCGGTAAATCCGATGAACATAACGTCATTCCCCATGATGGCACGCATTGCCTCATGCAGACGGCCTCCCTGTGTACGGTGGCATTCATCTACAAAAACGAATTTATTCAGACCCTTGGCTTCAAATCCTGACGGATACTTTGCCTTCAGGATATTCTGCAGCTCTTCAAGGTACTTTTCCAAAGGAAGCTGTGCATTGTCATCACCCTCTACTTCCTCCCCGGTAACGGGATCGATATGTCTTCCGAACTTATGTATCAGTGAGCAGATAAGCCACTCTGAACCTTTCTGGAGTGTATCAAGCAAGTCATCCGAACTCTTTGCCCTATGTATGCTTTCCTGGGCTCCCAAAAAGGTATTGTTAATCTGCATGTCAAGTTCTGTACGGTCTGTAATGACAAGCACCCTCGCTTGTCATTACAGACCGTACAGAAC
>OJKG01000057.1_pt1 | contig 14973 bp, 19 predicted proteins | sample 1596561 | NCBI WGS metagenome assembly OJKG01 (sample SAMEA4350139, study PRJEB24818) | metagenome | biome: human; feature: gut; material: faeces | place: Denmark | collected 2013-09
CAACCGCCAACGTTTCTTTATGTACATCCAGCCCGATGTAAGCTGCAATATTTTCCGAATGCATAATGACCTCCTCTGGAATATCCCACCAATGCTATAGTGAGTATATAAAGGTCATACCATCTACGTGTTCTTCGGTAGCGATAGCGATCACGGCGGCGAGCGTGGAGCACTGCTGTACGGGCTGATCGGCACCTGCCGTCTGAACGGTATCGATCCGGAAGCGTATCTGCGCCATATTCTGAGCGTACTGCCGGAATGGCCTTCCAACCGAGTTGGCGAACTCCTGCCATGGAACGTAGTACTCACCAATAAATAAGCGTCAATACGGTGCTCCGTTGACGCTTACACAGCAGGAATGGAACGGCAGGCATCAGCGCGGTATGGAGTCCTGGCTGAAGCAGAAAAAGCTTATTATAGTACAAAAGAGCGTCGAAGAGTAGTCGAGGAGTATATCGATTAACAATGAGCGGATTAGCTCAAGGTTAAATGGCCTGAGCCCGATAGAATACCGGACTCAGGCACAGCTAGCCGTCTAACAAATAACTGTCCAACTTTCGGGGGCAGTTCAAGCCCGCAGGGTCGGTCAGCCGGAATACGCGTTTAATCACAAGGGCAGTGGTAATAGCAAGGTCAGAATAACGCTGAGGTCGTCCCCGTGATGAGGGGGTTGCTGACTCATACCAGGCCTGAATTGCCTCGCCATCCCGCCAGAAAGTGATGGTGCCACGGAGGATAAGGGCTTTGTTGTGGCTGCGCCAGTTGGTGATTCTGAACTTCTGCTTTGCCATGGAACGACTCATGTTGCCGGATGATGCGTGCTCTGCTCCTTCAACCCAGCAAAAGTTCGATTTATTCAACAAAGCAACAGGTACATACGTTACAGACATCATCAGAATCAGAACAAATATAAAGGGAACTGTTTAGTTCCCTTTATATTATTAATAGCACCCGGTACAAGCAGGATTACAACACAATTCACAGCAGTAATTGCTACTATTCATGCTTTCAGGACCACTTTTATTACTTTTTTTTGCAATGTTACATTTTTTTGATTCTAGTGTGATTTTTTCTTTTGAAGACTCTACTGGTTTAGCATCCTGAGCGAAAGGTGAAAAAGACAATACAGAAAGAAAAATAAATAATATTGATTTCTTCATATTACCTCCGGAACATGGCATCCACGAACATTTGAATCAAAACCAGAACGATTGCGCAAACTTTTTTTATTTTTTTGTGATGAACATCATACTATACTCTCCGCTACGAAGAGCATAGTAATATTATCTTTTTCGGCGACCGAAAAAAACAGAAAAGATTGTTTAAGCAAAATGATATATTTATGTTTAATGACTGTTTTTGTGGGGTTAATCACAAAAAAATAACAATGCATACTTAATGCAGTTGGATTTCCCCAACACCTATTATCATTTACCCCATTACCGGACATGCCACCGTAGATGTGCCTATGAACATCTTCACCCAAGTTGCGGAAGGGGGATGCGGACGATTTCCTAGACTCTCAGGAGATGAAACATGTTTACTGAAGAAGAAAAAATCCGCACCATTGAGCTTTATTTCAAATATGGTAAGAAGCTGGCTCCCGTCGTACGCGAATTGGGCTACCCTTCGAAAAGAAATCTGCGGCGTTGGATCCGTTCATGGGAAGCAGGTGGAGGAGCAAAAGAATCCATTCGTCATAAGCCCCGTTACACAGATGAGCAAAAACAGGTTGCCGTTGAACATTATCTTAACCACGGCTGCTGCCTGGCGTTTACCAGCAGAACTCTGGGTTATCCCTGTACCGATGTGCTCGTTTGCTGGGTTAATGAACGTTACCCCGACAGACGACGTATATTTACCAGTAAGACCAGTCCGGTTGCGCCCTTTGAACCAGAAGTCAAACGTCAGGCTGTCATGGCACTCTGTACACGACAAGTATCAGCCAGTGAAATCGGAAATAACGGAGTACCGCCTTCCATGCCGCTAACGCGGCATAAATCTCTGTTCCTCAGTGAAACAAAAAAACATGCTGAAAGGGTAGTAACCTGGTAGCCGCGACAACTACCAGCCATCTTAGCTTACAGATTAATTTTATCTTGGCTGTAATTAACCTGTAGGTTAATATTAATTGGAATGGGAGGTCGCATGTTTATCGTCGTTTATCACCCGGAAGCCAGAGAAGAAGCCACAGCATTACCCGTAAAAATCAGGGTAAAGTTTGACCGTCTCATCGGCAAACTGGAGTATGATGCCCGATTACTGCGGGAACAGGACACAAAGCCCTTGGGTGATGGACTTTTTGAGATCCGCACGATGGGGACAGACATAGCCAGAGGCATCTGGGTATATCACAAAGGCAATACCATCATCATGCTCCGGGTTTTCATCAAGAAGTCTCAGAAAACGCCAGCAAAAGAAATCAATCTCGCCAGAAAGCGGTTAGCGGAGGTACTTAATGAAACTGGTAAGCCATAAAGAACTGCATAACGAGTGGATGAAGGACGAGGAATATCGTACTGCATGGCAGGAAGAAGAACGCAAGGAGAAGCTCAGGGCGTTGCTTGCAGAATGGCGTAAGCATGACAACCTGACAAAAGCGCAGGTTGCTGAACGCATGGGGGTTACACCTCCGGTTATTTCCCGCCTGGAAAACAACATCACTAAAGCCAGCATCGATACATTGACTCGCTATGCCCATGCGTGTGGTATCAAAAAACCTGTAATTGCCCTTTATTGAATGAAGGGGGAATAACACCAGAGTGGCCATAAAGGGGCTGTATGGTGTCAGTTGTGAATTATGACGAAGAAATATTGGGGCGAGCACAGATACACTGTGAGCTCCAGCTCCAACGAATACCGGCAGAGCAACAACCCAGCTAGCCATTAATTTTAGATTACCGATTGATTTTTTCATACTGGTTTCCTTGATTTCCTGGGCAATTAAGATTGGTTGTTCTTTGTTCTCAGTGGGAATTTTTCCCAATAGTCGTACGGTTCATTATAATGAAAGAATTGGTTATTGTTGTATATGAATATATTCTTTATTATGAGTATTTAATATGAAAAAATGTATCATTTGTCTGGAGGAAAAAGAAGTAACATCATTTGGTGAGGAACATGTTATTCCAGAGACTATTGGTGGTAATTATATTATAAATAATGTTTGTAATTCTTGTAATTCAAACCTTGGGCAAAAAGTTGATATAAAAATAATAAATGAATTTTTATCGGTTTGTCTCAGGCATGAGAAAGATATTCGAGGTAAAAGTGGTTTACTACCAATTATGTTTCCTGGTACTTTTGAGAATGAGTTTGACAAAAAAGAAAAATATAGACTAGAACACGACGAAAATGGAAATATACGACCGATACTTATTTATAAGCAACCATCAATAAAAAAGGTTGAAAAAGATATATATAAAATTCAGATAGCATCCGATAATTCTTTGTCTGAAGATGAAATGCTTAAAAAAAGTAATCAAATAATATCAAAGGAAATGAAAAGAAGAGGGGTGGAAATTTATGATATTAATGGTTGCTTTGAAAAAGTCAACGCTAAAATAAAGCTATCAATAAACAGGGAGATAACTAATTCTGATAGTTTTATTTCTATATTGAAAATGGCTTATGAGTTTGCAGCATCCAATATAAATGGATATGTAGATGATGAGAAAGCTATAGCTATAGCCGACGTGCTAAAAAAAGCATCTTATTCAGATGCATTAGAGTATGTGTCTATGAGAGCAAATAGCTGGGGGAGGGGAAAGTTTGATAAATTATTTCCTGACAGTCATTTTATTATTGTCAAGTGTTTTGATGGAATCCTGGGGGCATTGGTATCTTTGCACAATATAGGCGATTATACTGTTAAACTATCCAGTAAATCTTTTGTTATTAATAACGAACCTAGTTCTAAAATGTTGATTAATAATATTAAGGATAAAAGCTATAAAATATTTCATAATAACGACACTGTATTTATTTTATGTAATAATTGTCAATGAAATAACTTGATTAAGTTCCCTTTATCCAGCCTGATAGTGGATAAAGGGAACTCAATAATAATTGAATTAATTTATTAGCTTCATCGCATTTTTTTTGGTCTCTTCATCACTTTTTTGCTCTTGTTGTGAAGAGGATTGAGTAACTATTGAAGAATTAAAATCGACCATCTCTTTTGGAAATAGCGATCTCAATATATTCACGATATCTGAAAATGTGGTTTCTTTCGTCAGCAGCTCACATAAAAGGAAAGGGGTCCGGGGATCTTGTCTGTATAAGGCCAGACCTGCCGTCAGCGCGGCCCGGTTAAGGCGGCTTCGTTCCCCTTGCGGGATACTGTCCAGTGTATCACAAACAATTTTATCTGTTTGATTTACATCTGGATTTAGTTTGAAGGCAATGGTTCTGCGCTTGTCCATCATTAATTACCTATGAGATACATACCGTTAACTAAATCATATTGAGAGTTATTGGTTTTGAAAAAACGTTCATCACGAATCTGTGTGTGTTTTTTTACTGCATCGCATATTAATTCTGCGCCACCACCTATAACCATAACATGAGTATAACCAGAAAATTCATTGAGCGTATTTAATACACGTTGCTCAAGTTTACGAAGTGCTTCATTCATTGCTTCGGTGACTATTGATATTTTGTTCTCATCATTAATTCGTTGCTTCAGATAGTTATTATCTTTTCTGTGAATGATTATATCGTCAGCAAGATAGCTACTTCCTTTTGTTCTCGCAAGAGAAAGGGCATCTTTTACTGCAGATGTGACCAGAGAGACACCAAGAGATGAGTCTCCGTATATTTTACTGATCCCCGATAATTTCCCCATTACCTGAGAAATATCTAATGTGGTGCCCCCGAGATCTATAATTAATAAAGAATCTAACTCATCCAGTTCTTGTAGAACTTCATAACCTGCCGGTATAGATTCAGGCATGACTTTTACATCTTTTATTGTGAATGTATCCCCACCATTTAATGTAATTTTTTTCCGGAAGTTTGCTTTCTTACGCTCAATATTTTCCGTATTGGGTTGGTTATTTCTGTCGTAATACTCTGTCAGAGGAAGTGTGCAAACAATATCCACTTCGCTTACCGGCAGACCACTGGTCAGTAAGGCGTGGTGCACCGCAACGACATTAACGTCGCTGTATTGCCATGCGATATTGGTTGTGACTACAGCATCCGGGCTGATTGGATCAAATGAATACTGTTCGCCGTTCAGTGTGTAGTTAAAGATCTTTTTATCACCAAAAGAGACTGCCCACTCGCGTTTGAAGCTGTTCGGGCTAATGTGCTGTTTAATTATTCCGTCGTTTTCCTGCCACTGTAGTTTGATGTTTGTTGAACCGTCATCAATGAATACCAACATTTATAAAACTCCTTATGGTGTTTTTGTGGTGTGTGTTTGGGTGTTTTTTGGGTTTTAAATGGGTTTTCTTGTCAAGTTTACCCCATTTTAACCATCAATCAATGGTTATTTGTCTTGTTTTTGGTGTTTTATTGGGGTTTTTGTGGGTTGTTTTTGGTTTTTTTGGTGAGTAACAAAAGATGTCGCCGGGCTCCTCTTTTTACTGCGCCGGCTGACGCGGCGCGGCATAAACGCTGCCTGTGGTCAGTGTCCCGCGTCCGGCGGGCACGGGACGGGCGCTTTTACCGCTCCCGGCTGGCGTCGGTGACAGTGTACGCCAGCCCGTCGCCCTTTTCTGATGAACGCCCTTCAAGCCGCTTTCGCGAATGAAAGGGACATCTTATTCGGTCTTTACGCTGGGGAGTTACTTTGGAAGACTGCGTCAACACGATGATAAGCGTACAAAGCCATTGTTAAGGGATCCTCTATGACTGTTGTTACTGTCGGTATTGATTTAGCTAAAAATGTGTTCGCTGTGCATGGCGTTAATGCTGCAGGAAAAGCTGTTTTAGTTAAGCCTCTTGTGCGTCGGGCTAAATTGCTTGAATTGATTGCAACACTTCCAGCATGTCTGATTGGAATTGAAGCATGTACAGGTGCACATTTCTGGGCAAGAGAGTTCCAGAAAATGGGGCATACAGTTCGAATTATGGCGCCGCAACTGGTTTCTCCATACCGTATGGGTGGCCGTCATGGGAAAAATGATGCTGCAGATGCCGCTGCCATTTGTGAAGCTGTTACCCGTCCTAATATGCGGTTTGTTCCCATAAAATCAGTTGAGCAGCAAGGGCAGTTATTTGTACACAGAGCTCATCAGGGATATGTCAGTGAGAGAACAGCATTGATTAATCGCATCCGGGGATTGCTCAGTGAGTTAGGTATTGTTCTCCCGCAGGCGTTTAAAGCGTTTTTATCCGGGGTGGCTCAGGTCCTTGAGGATTTGCCCGGTTTCTGTAATCAGGTTATTGGTGATCTTCTTAATGAGCTTTATCACATAGAAGAAAAGATTAAAAACAGTGAAAAACTCATTCAGCAACTTGCCAGAGATAACTCAGCAGCACAACTACTAATGCAATTCAGGGGGATAGGCCCGATGACTGCAACAGCAATCGTTGCCAGCATAGGTAATGGTCATGATTTCAAGAACGGACGTCAGTTTAGTGCCTGGCTGGGGCTAACACCAAGACAACAAAGTTCCGGGGGGAAAGCACGGTTAGGGAGAATAACTAAAGCCGGCGACAGCTATCTCAGAACACTTCTTGTTTTGGGGGCGAGATCTGTATTGTTGGGAGCAGCTAAAAATGATGATCCGGTCAGTCGATGGGCCCTGCAGTTAAAAGAAAGGCGAGGATATGGACGAGCGCTTGTTGCGATAGCAGCAAAAAATGCACGTATGTGCTGGGCAATGTTGCACCTGAGAGATGAATTCAGATTTCCTGCCTAGTCTACTGATTATTAATGAGTTTATGAAATTGATTTCTTTCCTTGCATGACGACTGCACGATGATGATTTAAAAGGTTTGGACCTGCGCCATGGTTTACTCGAGATATGCAAGAGGCTGCCATGTTTATGTGGATATCTGTTTCGCGGATGGAGTCTATGGCGTGCGTCTTTCGTCAGGGTTCGTTGCTAACAACAGCACGTTAATAACCGTTTATAGGCTCGCTGTCCGTAACCTTTTACTCTGACTGTGCAAGTTGTGTGCAGAAATCAATCTCATGATAGATAAAAGAATTATTCCACTGTTGCACCTGGAGTGTTCGGTGCTCGCTTTGCTGCGCTCCGCCTCAATCCAGTTGCAACAGCGTTTAATTAAAAGCATTAAGGCTTGTGTCATTGCGTACTTGAGCTATGCAGGAGATTTTTATTGGTTCTCTGTTTCGCGGATGAAGTCTCTGACATGAGCCTTTCTCTCATAAAAATCGTTCTATTTCATATTGATATATTAATTTCATCATCATCGTTGACTCTGCAACAGATGTCTTTATAGGCATAGCCTTGCCGTCAAAAAGACGACGGCTGCGGTATTCCACGGTCGGCCTGACCCGTTACCGGACGCGGTGAACAGCCCACAGGCAGCGGGGAACGGGCACCACAGGGGTGCCCTCCCGGTGCCCTCTGTAAGAGAAGGAGTTTTGTATGTCCCGTTTTGTCCTCGGTAACTGCATCGATGTTATGGCCCGTATCCCTGATAACGCCATTGATTTCATCCTCACCGACCCGCCGTACCTCGTCGGTTTTCGTGACCGTCAGGGGCGTACCATTGCCGGCGATAAAACCGATGAATGGCTGCAACCGGCCTGTAATGAGATGTACCGCGTACTCAAAAAAGACGCGTTAATGGTGAGCTTCTATGGCTGGAATCGCGTCGATCGCTTTATGTCTGCCTGGAAAAATGCGGGATTCAGCGTGGTTGGCCACCTGGTCTTCACCAAAAACTACACATCGAAGGCTGCATATGTGGGCTATCGCCACGAATGCGCCTACATCCTGGCAAAAGGCCGTCCGGCGCTGCCTCAGAAGCCATTGCCCGACGTGCTGGGCTGGAAATATTCAGGCAATCGTCATCACCCGACGGAAAAGCCCGTTACCAGCCTGCAACCGCTCATTGAGAGCTTCACACACCCGAACGCGATTGTGCTGGACCCGTTTGCAGGCAGCGGCTCAACCTGCATCGCCGCCCTCCAGTCCGGACGCCGGTATATCGGTATCGAGCTGCTTGAGCAGTATCACCGTGCCGGACAGCAACGACTGGCCGCCGTGCAACGGGCCATGCAGCAGGGGGCCGCGAATGATAACTGGTTTGAACCGGAGGCTGCGTAAATGAACTATGCCGGACACGAAAAACTGCGCGCCGAAGTGGCGGAGGTGGCCAATACCATGTGTGACCTTCGGGCCAGGCTGAACGATATGGAGCATCGCTGTCGCTTTGATTCCGATGTGCTTGTTGAACGCCTGACACGTCAGACGCTGTATCGCGCCAATCGCCTGTTCATGGAGGCATATACCGAAATTCTGGAACTGGATGCGTGCTTTAAAGATTGAGAAGGAGACGAGAATGTACGGAACATGCGAAACGCTCTGCCGTGAGCTGGCAGCGCAGTATACGGAGAACACGCCGCTGATGCTGGTTGTCTGGTCCCCGGAAGAGATTCAGGCACTGGCTGACGGTATGGAAATTTCTCTGACCGGTCATGAAATCAGGACCGTCCTGGCACGCCTGGAGGACATCCCGGAAGACCAGCGGATTGAGTCCGGTATTTCTTCCGCTGCGGTGATGGAGATTATCCGCAACGAGAGCGAAAACCGCCTGGTGACCGTCCCTGCTGAACTGCTGGCGTCCCTGATTCAGACCGCTGAACAGGCATTGTGGAAACGTGAATGGGCCGCCCGGGATCATGGCCTCGCCGTCCCGGAATGCGTCACCCGCCGTCAGGAGGTGGTTAATCAGGCCCGCACCCTGCTGAAAAACAACACACACGAAAACGACTGATGTTATCGCCGCCTCCGGGCGGCGATACAGGGAGTTCATGAATTATGAATGAAACGCTGAATGCACTGATTTATCGCCACGCCAGCAACCTGTTGCTGGCGCAGGGCTGGCCGGAAGAAACGGATGTTGACCAGCGTAACCCGAAGTATCCGGGCTGGATCAGCATTTACGTGCGGCTGGATGCGCCCCGGCTGGCGACGTTACTTATCAACCGTCACGGCGGCGTACTGCCGCCGCTCCTGGCCTCTGCCATTCAGAAACTGACCGGAACCGGGGCGGAACTTGTTCTGTCCGGCAGTCAGTGGCAGTCGCTGCCGGTACTTCCGGCAGACGGAACGCAGGTGTCTTTCCCGTATGCCGGAGAATGGCTGACCGAAGACGAAATCAGGGCAGTTCTTGATGCGGTGCACGATGTGGTACGCAGTGTCAGTTGCCGGGTGGCAGAAGATGCGCGGCGTATCAGGGCGGCGCTGACCACAACCGGTCAGACGTTGCTGACCCGCCAGACGCGCCGCTTTCGCCTGGTTGTGAAGGAAAGCGATCACCCCTGCTGGCTCGATGAAGACGACGAAAAACTGCCCGTGGTGCTCGATGCCATCCTGAACCGGGGCGCTCGTTTTTCGTCGATGGAAATGTATCTGGTCAGCGATTGTATTGAGCATATCCTGTCCAGTGGGCTGGCCTGCGATGTGCTGCGTATACCGGATGAACCGCCCCGCCGCTGGTTTGACCGTGGTGTTCTGCGGGAGGTGGTCCGGGAAGCCCGGACCGAAATCCGCAGCATGGCGGATGCACTGGCAAAAATCAGGGGCTGATGATGGCGGGGAAAATCCCCGCTTTTTTTCTGCCGGTCCCCGGAAAGAGCAAAAGGATGTCGCCGCAGGCTCCGCTTTACCCGGCCATGCGGGGCATGGCCTTGTGGGTTTTCAGTTATGTGGCCTCAGCGTCGTGTGCGGGCTGTGCCGTGCCTCCATCGTAGCCGGGCTTCTGCGGGCGGGTTGCAAGGTAAGGTGAACCGCTGCGGTCACCCGGTCCCTCCTTCCCGTCTGCCGTGATTTTCCGGTCGTTCACCCGCTCAGATTTCGCGGTCTCACCCTCCAACTCCCGCCAGCCGTGTGCGTCAGGCTGCGGCTTCCCTTGCGCCCTTGCAACCCTGCAGGCCCGGCAAAGATGGAGGCACGGCACCGCCCGGTGTCGCGGAATATGTGAACAACGGAGGAAATCCCATGCAGTATGCGAAACCTGTCACTCTGAATGTTGAAGAGTGCGACCGTCTGTTTTTTCTGCCTTACCTGTTTGGCCAGGATTTTCTGTATGTCGAAGCGTCTGTGTGCGCGCTGGCGAAAAAAATGATGCCGGAATATGAAGGCGGATTCTGGCACTTCATCCGCCTGCCGGACGGTGGCGGTTACATGATGCCGGATGGCGACCGTTTCCACATGGTGAACGGTGAAAACTGGTTTGACCGTACCGTGAGTGCTGATGCCGCAGGCATCATCCTTACCTCCCTTGTGATTAACCGCCAGTTGTGGCTGTACCACGACAGCGGGGATGCAGGGCTGACACACCTGTACAGGATGCGCGATGCACAGTTGTGGAGCCACATCGAATTTCACCCTGAATGCAACGCGATTTACGCGGCGCTGGACTGATTAACGGACGGGGCGGCAATGCCGCCCCTGTAAAGGAGACGAGAACATGTACTGTACTGTACTGTTAAAGAAATTATCCGCGATGTACTGGATACAGACGTGCCGGACAGTGAATGCGTTTTTGCCATAGTGCTGACCCGTGGGGATGTGCGTCACATAGCCCAGGACTGGAGTCTGACAGACGATGAGCTGGAAACCGTCATGCAGCGGCTGGACGATGCCTTTGAGCATGGTGCGGATGTCAGCGTTGTTCACGACGTTGTTCGTGAACTGATGGAGGAAAAGCACGCCAGCCGTCAGGTGACAGTCCCGGCGGTGATGCTGGAAAAAGTGATGGCGCTGGCAGGCAGTGAAATGAAGCGCCTGTATGCCGTCGGGAGTGAGAACGGGGGCGACGGTGATGCGTTCGTCAGGGAAGAACGCGAAGCAATGGACGTTGTGTTACAGGCGCTGGACGGGGAGCACATGTCATGAATATCAGCACAGAAACCCGCGAAATTCTGCGCAATTACAAAGCCGTGATTAATGCGCGGCGTCGTGAAATGGGGCAGAAACCGCTCACCACCGCGCAGATTGTTGATGAAATCTGCGATTTTGTGGTGAATCAGCAGGCGGTTTTCCTCGGCGGTCACTACATCTTACAGGGCAGCAGAAACAAGTGATACAGGGCAGGCGGTGGAGGCCGCCTGTCAGCCCGCGCGAAAACCCCTGGCAGGCTGGCGCCTGCCGGAAACGCGGGGTGCAGCGCCTGCGGCGCTGCCGGCCCGACTTTCCGGTCAGAAGGTAGTGTATGGCTGTATGCCAGGGACAGGTGTGATGTTCCGTGACGCTGTCACCGTTTCTGGCTGTTTTTTGTTGCGCCCGCTTCGGCTCCCGGCTGCCTGACGGCATCCGGTCGTCAGGCCCGACTCCGACAGGCAGCTGCTGGCGCACCCGCCAGTCTCCGCCGAACCCGCTGGCGCGGTTTCGGGCTGTCGCTACGGTCCGATGCGTGAAAACCCCGGGCTTGCAGCGACCGGAACGGTCGCGCCACCCTTGTCGCGCCGTGGCCTGCGCTCCCGGCATCCCGGCAAAAGGCCGCCGGGATGTAAGGCGCAACGCCGTTTCGCGCACGCGCTCTCCGTCGTTGCGGCGGGTCCCTGCTCATTGCCTGCCGGGTGCCACACACCCGTATGAGTCCCTGTCGCCGGGGGCTGATACAGCCACAACCTGCCGCACTGACTGTCCAGGGTAAATGAACAGCCCACAAAATTTTTTACCCAAAACCCGGTAAAAAATTTTGCGTTCTGCCCAGGACAGGTGCGTCAGGCCGTGGCAGTGATGCCCCTTGCGGCGAAGGTTCTCAAACGGGTGAAGTTCATACCACAGGGAATACAGCAGCAGGTTCCCGCGAAACGTCAAAACCGCGGCTCCCGAAACTCAACGGGTGATGTTCTTTAAAAATCAGGATTTATTTCAGACTCCGGCAATACGCATTTATTTGTTCTGTCAGTCATCCGGCTGGCAGGTAATGAGAACGCAGGAACAGAAGGAGGAAAACACCGGAAAGCGTCAGATGCAGATATGAAAAAAGCAGGTCAGGGACCTGCTTAATCCACGCCGTAGAAATCGCCGCAATCGATTTTCACGGCTTCACTAACCTGTGTCATAAGGAGTTTCATTTATGACAGTAAGTATTGTTTCACCTTCCGCAGCGACTGTAAAGCCCCGCCGTCATCCCCGTTTCAGACGCGAAGACATCCCCGCGCCGGAAATTGACCCCGTGCTGAAAGCCTTCGGGCGACACATAGCCCGGAGTTTTCACCGGGGGCGTGGTGTACACATCCCCGCCATGAAAAACACGGCTTTCGGGCAGGTGCTCCGCACACTCGAACTGAAACGCGCTTTTAACTGATGAGGTGAGCCGCCCCGCGAGGGGCGGCAACAGACGGAAGGAGAACATTTTATGACATTAGCAGCAATCACCATGACCGCCCCGGAAGCTGCCAGCCCTGTGCAGATGTACCGCGCGACCTACTCACCGGATGACAACAAACTGCGCCTGTATGCCGCGTCACGCCTCGACCCGGAGACGTATAAAAAAGTCCATGATGCCGGTTTCCGCTGGGCACCAAAACAGGCGCTGTTTGTCGCGCCAGCCTGGACACCGGGCCGGGAAGATGTGCTCCTCTCACTTGCCGGAGAGATTGTGGATGAAGACAGCACGCTTGCTGAACGTCAGGAAGCACGGGCGGAGCGGTTTACCGGATACAGTGGGAAGCGGGCCAGTGAATCTGCACAGGCACTTGATGAAGTGGAAAGACTGGCCGCGATGATCCCGCCCGGTCAGCCCATTCTTGTGGGGCATCACAGTGAACGCCGCGCCCGCCGTGATGCGCAGCGTATTGAAAACGGCATGAAACGTGCCGTGATGCTCTTTGATCGTGCGGAATACTGGGAAGAGCGGGCGCGGTCGGCACTGCTTCACGCGAAGTATAAAGAACGTCCGGACGTTCGCTGGCGTCGTATCAAAAAAATCGAAGTTGATTTGCGCAAGGCTGAAAAGACCATCGCGCAGTCGCAGAAATATCTGACGATGTGGCGGGCTGAATCGCTGGATCTGAATATGGCAAAACTCATCAGCAGTCATGACCATATCAGCGCCTGTTTCCCGCTGGATACGTATCCGCGCCCGGCAGAAAAAAGCCAGTATGAAGGGAGCCGGTCGTTATGGTCGGCCCTGGATGATGACATCATCACCACGGAGCAGGCCCGCGAAATTGCGATCCGCTGTCATGAACGGCAGATTCAGCATCAGCAACGCTGGGTTAACCACTATCAGAACCGCCTGATCTATGAGCGTGCCATGCTGGACGAAAGCGGCGGCGTGGTTACCCGGACACAGGATTTTGAGCCGGGCGGACAGGTTTTCAGCCGGGGCGAGTGGCTGACTATCATCCGCGTGAACAAAAGCAACGGGGCGGTGAGTTCAGTCACAACGCCGAATTACAGTTTTCTCGGGTACAGCGGCACGATGAAAGTGACGCCCGATCGCATCACGGACTACAAAGCACCATCGGCAGAAGAAGCTGCCGTCGCCAGCCAGGCCGCGAAGCGTCCGCCGGTAGTCAACTATCCGGGGGACGGTTTCCGGGAAATGACAAAGGCACAGTGGGCCGCCCTGCCCCGGGACTGTAAGGCCGTGCGCAGTGTGGCAGAGACAGAAGACCACGGGGCATACCGCTACCGCCGCACAATGGATAATAATTTCCGCCTGGTGAGTGTGTATATCACCGACATGAAAATCACGGAAATCCCACAGAAATAAGGTATATCCCCCCGGGAAATCCCCGGGGGATGACGGAGATAATGACATGCACAGTCAGTTAAGAGAACGTATCCGGCTGCTGCGCGCAAGGCTGGATAACGCCGCGCCGGTTGCTGAAATCCGGGCTGAATCTCAGCTTTTTGTGACACCTGCCCCGGTCTGTGATCGCCTGGTGACGCTGGCGGAAATCAGCAACCGTGATCACATTCTGGAACCCTCTGCCGGCACCGGGGCCATACTGCGGGCGATTCGGGATACCGCGCCGGAGGCCATGTGTGATGCGGTGGAGAGCAACAGCGGGCTGGTCCGGTATCTGCGGGAAAATTTTAACGGTGTCAGGGTACAGTGTGGCGACTTCATGGAATGGCAGCCGGTGCAGTATTACAGCCGGATTATAATGAATCCGCCGTTCAGCCACGGGCAGGATATCCGGCATATCCTGCGAGCCTTTTCCCTGCTGCGTCCGGGTGGCGTGCTGGTTGCCGTCTGTCTCAACGGGCCACGCCAGCAGGAGAAGCTGTTACCGTTTTCTGACATCCGCGAGGAGCTGCCGCGCGGCACGTTTGCTTATACCCATGTTCCGACGATGATTATTCGTCTGCGCGCCTGATGACACAGGGCAGGCGGGAGGATAAATGCCCGTCTGCCCGTGCAGGAAAAAGACCGCGCGCCGGTGGCGCTGAAAGGGGCCGCGCTCACGCGCCGCCCCTTTCATTGCGCGGACGTTCTGCTGTGGGCTTCTGTCTTTTCAGACCTGTCATTTGTCTGTTACTGATGATGTGGTTGTTCCTGCTACTGCTACTGCTACTGTTCTTCTTTTTTCTGCTGCTCTGATTACTGCCTGTTTTGTTGTTCTCCTGCTTATGCCTTTTCCGGGCGTCCCCCTGGCGGGGCGGGCTATCGTGAACGGAGCCAGCGAAGCTGTCTCCGCCCTGACGGGCTTCCATCCCTGACGCGAAACCCCGGGCTTGCAGCGACCGTTCCGGTCGCGCCGCCTCTGTCGCGCCGTGGCCTGCGCTCCCTGCATCCCGGCAAAAGGCCGCCGGGATGTAAGGCGCAACGCCGTTTCGCAAACCGCGCTTCACGTCGTTG
>OJKG01000069.1_pt1 | contig 14240 bp, 27 predicted proteins | sample 1596561 | NCBI WGS metagenome assembly OJKG01 (sample SAMEA4350139, study PRJEB24818) | metagenome | biome: human; feature: gut; material: faeces | place: Denmark | collected 2013-09
ATCCTAAAATTGTGCAAAATACTGAAACGATAAAATAGCACAATGCACAAAAATAAACAATGCCGCCTTTTGTTTTTTTACTTGACGAATAATAAAAATTATGTTATTATAATAGTACAGAAAAGGAAAGAAATAAAAAAAATAAGATAAAAAAAGTTCTTGACAAAAACTTTCCAATCTGTTATAATAAAGATGTTAAGAGGTTGAGATAAAAAAGTTGCTTGGAGTTAAGCGGTCTTAGTAATGAGATTGAAATAAAACAATCTTTGCTAGAAAAGTCCTAGGGTATCAAGCCATTACTAAGATTAGACCTAACCAAGCAAAGCAAACAAAAAAAAATCAAAAAACCTCTTGACAACTTAATAAACATCTGTTATAATAAAGATACAAAATAAAGAAAGGAATTGATAAATATGAAAAAGACAAAAAAAGTAAATCCTAAAGACGTACAGAAAACCGCAGTAAAAGAAGTATTGAAAACCGCTCTTAATTCTATCGGTGGTATCGAGGAAGGCAGAGATTACGGTTTTACAAAAGATACACTTGTGGTACACGCTGAAAGCTGTGACGTACAGGTTAAGTTGATTACACCAAAAACAGGTGTTCTGAGATACGAAAAGGATGAGGAAGAATAAAACTAAAGAGGGATTGAAAAATTTTTCAATCCCTCTAAAAAAAACACTTGACAGCATGGTAACTAACTGATATAATAAATATATAAAAAAGAAAAGGAGAATGACATTTATGAAAAAAGAAGATTTGAATTTTTGTGCAATGACATGGGGTAATGAAAATACGTTAGATAAGATTGAAAAACAGTTGAAAATTGATATGCTTTCTAATCCAGAAGGTATTTTGACAGTAAAAAGATATCATAAAGATATTCTCGCCCTTACTACTGATGACAATAAAGCTTTAGATGAATTGTTTGAAAAACTTGAGGAAAAAAGAGAAACCTATTTTCTTGTTAATAGCTATGAAAATGAAAAATTTATACTTGATTTGACAGATTCACAAATTAGAATGGTAAATTGGCTAATTGAAAATGAAATGATTGATTCTGATTGGGAATTTACTTCGATTGAAAAAATTGAAGCAGAAAAAGTATAAAAAAAAGGGGAAGAAAAATCTTCCCCTTTTTAAAAAAGTATTGACAAACAAAATAGTGTGTGTTATAATAAATATACAAATTAAGAAAAGGAGTTGTTAGTAATGAAAACCAAGTTAAAAGAAAAAATTGAAATGGAAATCAATTTTACTGAGAAAGAAGAAGAATATGTTTGGTGGGTAAGAGAAATTTTTAATACCCTTCTTTTACCTTGTCTCAAACCGAAAGATGAAAAAAGTACCTATAAAATGTCCATTGCTGGTAGAGAATATGATTATAAACAAATTGAAAAAATGATAACTTTCTTAGGTGACTTATACTTTGGCAACGTCTGGGAACTTATCAAAGAGAAAAAAAAGACAGCTATCAAAGAATAATTTTATTGGTTAAAAGAGAGAAATTTTTCTCTCTTTTATTTTGTGCAAAATGACTATTGACAAAAGCGGAATTTTATGGTATAATCCGCCGGGCTGTGCCCGGAATTTTAATTATAACATATTGATGGGGTTTTTGTCAAGAGAAAAAAGTAATAAAAATTAAGAATATTTTTTCCTAAAATTTATACAGTTTACCTATTGCATTTTCGTATTGTTGGTGCTATAATAAAGATACAAAATAAGGAAAGAGGTTGATAGATATGAAAAAAGTAGAATTTATGACAACAACAAAAGGTAACAACAAATTTCAAACTATAATGTCTAAACAATTAGAACAATGTGGTACTAATACAAATGATTATTTGAAAATCGTTAGATTTTCAAATAAAACTATTTTAGTTTCTAGCGCCGCAAATAAAAATTTTGAAAAAGCAATAGCAACAGGAGCAAAAGTAGAAGGAGAAAAATTATTCCTTATGGTAAGTGACTTAGAAGAATCTAGTTCAGTTTTAAAACTGAATCCTTCTCAAGTTAGAATGTTTGAATATTTAAAAGATAGAGGGTTGATAGATGGCGATTGGCATATTAAACCTTTAAAATTTGATGAAATTGATACAATTTAAGCCAACAAAATTTAATGCCCATAGAGACACAATAAAAAACAAAATCAAGAAAGGAAATGATTATCTTGAGAAAAAAATACAAATATATTGTTGCTGTTTGGAATGAGTATGAAGAATATGTTATCCATACTTTTGATACTTATGTAGAAAGTTTTTGTTTTTATAGAAATAAGCAACATGATTCTAAATGGTTAGCAGGTTTCTTGTATGATAATGAAGGAAAAGAATATTTTTATTCTTTTGAGAAAAAGGAAGGTGTTTACACTGATAAACCTTCTTTTGTGATGGCGTTTTTTAACAGGTATAAAAATACTGTCATTAGAACAAAAAAAGAAATTCATACAAATAAAATGAATATGATAAAACAATACGCAGAAAATAAATTTAAAATTACTATTGACACTTTATAATTTTTGTGGTATAATTATTATAAGAAAAAGAAAAGGAGAGATTAAAATGAGATATTTATTGTTGGTTGCTGAATTGGCAAGTTTCTTTGTAGTACTTATTCAGATGAGAGATAGTAGAGAACGTACTTTTGCAGAAATCTTTTGCACCATTGCTGTTATTTGTATTTTAAATTTTGTTTTAAGTGTCTACTAAAAAGGGATTGACAAAATCCCTATACTATGTTATAATGATTATAGAAATTAAGGAAAGGATTTGATAGATATGAAAAAAGAAATTGTCCATAATAATGAGAGGTATTTGATTAGTGTTTTACCTTCTAAACTTTATGGCTATAATGCCTTATACATTTCTAAAAGGAAAAAATTTTTAATGTTTGGTTATTGGGCGAAAATTAGTAGTCATTTTATTTCAATTAAAGCCGCTAGTGAAAATCTTGATGTTACAGTCATAAGAATAATTAAAAATTTTGAAAAAACAAAACTCAAAGAAGAAACACAAAAAGAACAACTTAAAAAAATGTTTTAAATAAAATATAAAATAACTATTGACAAAACATCAAAAGTAATGTATAATACAATTAAAGAAAAGAAAAGAAAGAAAGGATTTGATAAATATGAAAATTAAAATGATTTGTTTTGACATGGATGGCACTATTGCAGACCTCTATAAAGTAGAAGATTGGCTTAAAAAACTTAGAGAAGAAGATAGCACACCTTATACAGACGCTTACCCTATGTGGGATATGAAAGAATTAGCAGATGTACTGAAAAAATTACAAGCGCACAATATTGAAATTCGTGTTGTAACATGGTTAAGTAAAGATTCCACACAAGAGTACAAGAAAGCCGTAAGAAAAGCAAAAAGAGAATGGCTTGATAGCTACGGTTTCCCCTATGATAATTTCCATGGTATCCAGTACGGCAGAACAAAAGCCGACGCAATTAGAAACTATCTCAATGAAGAAGAAGAAGCAATTCTAATTGACGATAATGAAGATGTCCGCAATGGATGGACAAAAGGTAGAACCATTGACCCAACAAGTTGTAATATTATTGAAATTTTAGAAAACCTTATTAAATAAGGTTTTCTTTTTTTTAAAAAAAATATTGACAAATAAAATAATGTGTGCTATAATAAAGACACAAATAAGAAAAGGAGTTGTTGATAATGAGAGATAAAGAATTTAGAGATGGCATTATGAAAGAAAATGTCGTTTCTCCAAAGAAAAATGATGTGGAAAACGAAAAAAAACTTTCGTATGGTGCAGAAATTCTAATGGAATGTATAGCACTCTTAAAAGATTCTATTGAAAAAGTATAAAAATTAAAAAAATAACCTAAAAATAGGTTATTTTTTTTATAGTTTTCGACAATAGCAAAATAAAATTTTGTGCAAAATGTATATTGACTTTTCTCCTGCCCTATGTTATAATAGAGTGCCGGGCGAGTCCGACCAAGTGGGCGAGCCGAATTTTCTATTATAACACATTTAGGGATATTTTGTCAATAGGCAGATTGAACAAGAATCAAATAAAAAAAATCCTGAAATTCTACAGTTTGCACAAGGAAAAAATCACAAAACATAAAAAAATCTTTGTGCATTTTTTTTATTGACTTTCTTATATAAAGTGTTATAATAATATATGTAAGATAAATAAAAGTTTTAAGAAAAAATAAAAAAAAGTTCTTGACAGAAATAAAACAGTATGTTATAATAAAGGAAAGAAAAGCAAAGGAGAATGATACACAATGGACTTTAAAAAAACAAAAGTAGATAAAAGAAAAAACTATAAATTAGTTGTTGATATTGAAACAGCTAACTTTATAAATGACGCTTTAGCCTACGACATTGGGTTTGCAGTTTGTGACAAAAAAGGTGATATTTATTATGAAAATTCTTTTATGATTGCTGAAATGTTTATTGATAATAAAGACCTTTTAAAATCCGCCTATTACGCAGAAAAAATTCCTAAGTATTGGGAAGATTATAGAAATAAAAAACGTAGACTTGTTACTCTTGCAACAGCAAAAAGAGAGATTCGGCAAGTAATGAAACATTTCAATATTACAGATGTATTTGCTTATAATGCACGTTTTGACGCTACAGGGTTAAACCGCACAGAAAGATACATAACTAAATCTAAATGCAGATATTTTTTCCCTTATGGCACAAAAATACATTGTATTATGAAAATGGCAAAACAAGTCTTATTTACACAAAAAAGTTTTGAAAAGTTTGCGCATGAAAACAACTTGTATACACCAAGCGGCAAATTTTTAAGCAATACAGCCGAAACAGCTTATAAATACATTACAAGAGACACAGAATTTTCTGAAAGTCATACAGGATTAGAAGATGTCCATATTGAATGTAAAATCATGGCGAAATGTTACGCCCAACATAAAGCAATGAATACTTTGTTGTGGACTTAAAAAATAAGTCCATAATAAAAAAAAGTATTGACAAGTGCTAAATGATTTGATATAATTATAGTACAGAAAGGAAGTGAAAAGAATGACAAAAAAAGAAAAAGAAGTCAACAAACTTATGGAAAAACTTAGTATCTCTAAAAGAGAAGCAGAGGATTTATACGAGTTCGACCATAAAACAGACAATCAGCAAAAAGAAGAATTAGAATTTTTCGGTGTGGCTGATTTCAAGAAAGAAAAAGAGGAGAAGAAAGAAAAGAAAAAAAATAGTGCTATTGCAAGAGTAAAAACAATGAAACGCAAAGAACAGGCAGACGAAAACAAAGAAGAAATAAAAAAATGTTTTCTTGAATGGTTTAATTCCTGTGAATGTGTTATCAATCCACAAGAAGTAAAAAACAATCAATTTTGCTTTATGGACAAAAGCGGAAATTATTATAGTTTTAAACTCACAAAGCATATTAAAGGTAAACCTGATGGATACGGTTTTTAAACCGTATCCGCCACAAAAAAAATAAAAAAAACTATTGACAATTAAAGAAAAGTATAGTATAATAAAGATACAAAGTAAAGGAAAAGTATTTAATAAGAAAGGAATTGATATTCATGAAAAAAACAAAAAAAGTAAATCCTAAAGACGTACAGAAAACCGCAGTTAAAACTATTCTCACTTCTGCCCTTTCGGCATTGGGGAGTATTGAAGAAGGTAGAGACTATGGTTTTACCAAAGATACACTTGTAGTCCATGCAGGCTCTTGTGACGTACAAGTAAAACTCATCACACCAAAAACAGGTGTTTTGAGATATGAGAAAGAGGAAGAAGAAGAATAAAAATGAAAATAAGGGGTTGACAACCTCAACCCCTTATGATATAATAAGAATGTAAACAAAACAAGTTATATGAAAAGGAGATTGGTAATTATGGCAAAAACAAAAAAAGCACCTTCCGCAAAAGAAACAATGAAAAATGAAGTAGTAAACGCAGTAAAGACCGCTCTTGAAAATCTCGGCTATGAAATGGACACAGACCATGAAAGCTATGGGTTCACAAAGGGTACTCTTGTAGTAAAGGGTGAAAATGCAGACGTACAGATTAAATTCATGACACCAAAAGCTGGCTTAGACCACTACGAAAAAGAGGAAGAAGAAGAATAAAAAAAATGCACAATGGTGTCCTTCTAGCAAGGACACTATTAGCAACAAAAAAGAGGTTGAAAAACCTCTTTTTTTTGTGCAATTATACATATTGACAAAAAGAATTTTATGTGGTATAATTGCGCCGCTCGATGCCGAGCCGGAATTTCTATTATAGCATACCTTTTGAGTTTTTGTCAATAGGCAAATTAAACAAAAAAAAGAAATGAAAAAACCCGAAATTTGTGCTTGACATATAGATAAAAATATGTTATTATTAGTATAAAGAAAGGGAGATGATATAAATGACAAATAAAAGAATGATGGAAATCTGGAATGAAATTTTAGAAAAAGAGTGCGGATGTTATGCCGATGAACTCGGCAATAGACCTTGTGAATATGACGAAACAATTTGTCAAAAATGTTTACACCCTACTGTCTCAGCATTATTTGAGCAAAAATGGAAAAGAGAAGTAGAAAAACCAACAAATACTTTTGAAGTTACTATTTCTGATTCAGTTACTTATGAGGTGCCCGCAGATAATGAGAATGAAGCAATTTTTTTGGCTTTAGAATGGTACTCAGAAAGAAATCCAAAAATAGAGTTGACAAAAAAAGCATAATATGTTATAATTAAGATACAAAAAAGATAAGAAAGCAAAAAAAAAGGAGATAGTGAATATGAATAAAGAAATTGAAAAAGCAATGAATAGAAAAAAAGGTAAAACATTCCATTTTTATGGATGGTGGATTGAAAACGGATATAAAGTAATGAGAGTAGTTTTATTTCCTATGTGGGTTTATATGTGTGGTAAACGAAAAATCAATAATTATCTTAATTCTAAATGTAAGTGGGATGAAGAAAGAGCAAATAAAATTCTTTCTTATTATGTTCCTCGATATTCTGAATGGAACGCAGAAAACAAATCATTCTATCTCGCTGATAATGGCTTGGGTTGGGATAAGAAAAAAATAAAAATGAAAGACCGCAGATGGTGGAAAAATAACACTAGAGGTTGGGGTGGAGAAGTAAGAACTTATCTTATTGAAAAATTTGAAATGGAAGGTTTTGAAAAAATTGTTGGCGATACCTATGATGACTGGACAGAAATTACTTTTAAATTGATTGAAAAATAATAAAAAAAAACTTGACAAAAGAAACAGCAAATGCTATAATAAGACCATAGAAAACAATAGTAAGAGCGAAAAGAAAGAGGTTGATTATTTATGAAATTTGAGACAAAAATTAGCGGCACAAAAGTAACAGAGTATGGAGATATTAAACCCTTCTTTCGTGATATTGTTGTTACTTTAAATGAATGTCAATACTACTTTAAGAAACAAGAAACAATGGATTTTATACTTGACAATTTTCGTTTTACAAAAGTAGAAAGAGGAGATAAAAAAGAGTGGCTTTGTGTTCTTGATTCTGATACATGCATGAAAATTTCTATTATGGAATTTGATGATTATGCTGAAATTAGAAAAGAGTTTGAAGAACGCTTTGGTAAAAATTGGTTATATCATTATATTAGATTCAATCATTAAAACTTTTAATAGAAAGAGAGTTAAAACTCTCTTTCTATTATTCCATCTTGACAAAAACAAAAGTATCTGTTATAATTAGTATATAAAAAGAAAGAGGTAATAGAAAATGAAAAATTATTGTATTGATTTCAATGGCTATTGTTTAATTACAGCTGATGATGAAAAGCAGGCAGAAGATAAATTTTGGGAAATGGTGAATAGCAAAACTGTCTTCCCTCATGCCATTTATGAAATTGATAATGTGGATGAAAGATACTAAAAAATAAGTGGGCAACCACTTATTTTTTTGTGCATTTTTATGTATTGACAAAAGCAATAGCAATATGTTATAATTGCCGCCCGCTCACTGGGCGGAATTTCAATTATACTATACTTTTGAGAAAATGTCAATAAAAAAATCTAACAAAAAGTGAAAAATATTTTTTCCTAAAATTGTTGATATTGCCCGGCGTTCCCCAGCCGGTATTCCACTTCCTCTATATCCGTTGAATTTTTGAAGACGTGCTTTGAACGCGCCTTCTCTTTTAAAAAAATCCCATAAAAACGGCATCTTATATCAACATTTATTATAGATCGGGCGCTCTCCATTGACAATTATTGATTTATATAGTATAATAATTATAGAAAAAATAATAAAAGAACATTGAAAACTAAAGAAAGGTAAGTGATGGCTATGACCAAACAAGAGCTAGACAGTCTATTGCTTAAAAAGTATATGGACTTTGGCATCCCTCAAGAGACAGCTAAAAAGATGTTGAGTGACGATAGAAACCCAAGCGCCCTTGCTACTAAGGATACACAGGAATCGTCGCATGTTATCAACCCGTCGGGCAATTTTGAGTTGAAAGATAAACCTTCAACAAGAGCACAAAGTATTGCCAATGCCGCGGCTATTAACAGAGGTAAGAAAGAAGATATTCTTAATGCCCTTAACGCCTTCTTGAGAGAGCTTGATTATGCTATTGATGTAAGCACTATTCAAGATGGAAAAGCTGGAGCGATTCTTTTTAAGAATAATTCTGGAGATTATTTTACTTTAAAACTTACTCTCAACAAAACAAAGCCGAATGATTTTATTGAATAAATAAAAGTTCATTTGACAAATTATTATTTTTTTAGTATAATAATTATACAAAATAAGAAAAGAAATAAAAAAAATAAATTTTTAATTGAGAAAAAGGAGAATGAGATTATGGCTAAAAAGACTACAAAAAAAGTAAACCCTAAAAATGCTGCAAAGGAAAAACTGCTTAACGCTCTTAAGAATTGGACCGAAGAAATGTTTACAGTATTTGACAATGAAGATTTTGCATCTAATCTTACTGCTTCTACTTTTGTTGTAGATGTAGATGGTGTAGATGTAAAAGTAGCTCTTTCTACTCCGAATGGTGCCGCTGAGAATACACGTTACGAGAGAGAAGAAGGTGTTGAATACCCTGAAGAAAACTGTGGAGAAGAGACTCCTACTGAATCCGTACCAGAAAATCTGATTGCAGAAACTGAATAACTTCTTTTTAAGAAGTTGTATATAGATTTCCTTACAGTTTTCTAAATAATATTACCTCCTCTTTTGAAATACACTTTTCACTTTAGACGTTCATAATAAAATAAAAATTCATTTCTACATATGGAAAACTGTAAGTTAGGTTAGGCTTCAATAGCCTAAAACCTTCCCCTACAAGAGATACCTAAAAGGTATCTCTTTTTTTTATAGAAAGGAGTATTACAATAAGATTTATATAAGATGTTTTCTTAGGAAGTGCCCAGAGCATTACAATGATTTGTTAGTAATTTATAATAATTTGCAATGATTTGCTAGTAATTTATAGTGATTTAAAATAAATATAGGGGAAAAACAGTATAATATTCATGATAATTTTCATTATAAAAATGGAATTTTTATTTCCAAAAGACTTGACTTTTCCATAAAAATATGATATAATCTTTTTAGAAAGGAATGATAAATAATATGAATACTCAAGAAATGGCAAGTTATTTAAATATTACAGAAAATACTTTAAAGAAAAACTTTAAAAAAATTCAAGAAACCAAAGCCAAACAAGGTATCAAAATTACAAAAGAAGGCAGAGGAGATAAAACCGAATACTTTATAAATGTTCTTCCTACTGCTTCTTTCTATAAAACAAAATCTGAAGAATTATATTTTGATAACAATTTTTTAGAACTACCAAATTTATGTACATTAGTAGCATTTGCAATGGTAATGATAAATACTGAACAAACTGCGGTATCAATGACTTATTCAGATTTTTTAGAGTATATAGAATTACAACCAACTCATACTAATATAAAATTATTAAAAGAAGCATTTGAACTAATGAGTGAACAAAAATTAATAAACTATATGCCAGATAAAAGATCTCCAGACAAAGCTTTTCTTGCATCTTGAGTTTATTCTATTCAAAAAAAGTATAAAGTACAAATTGAATTCTTTGCCGAATGTAAAAAACTAATTGAAAAATATAATAAAAATCATAAGTGGATTATGTCAATGGCAAAAACTTGAATTGGACTCAATATTATTGGGAATAAAATTTGTACAATAAAAGAATTTACTATGAAATTTAATATTAATGAAAATCAATTTAGAGAATGCCGAGATATTCTTACTAAAGAAAATTACATAAAAACAAAAAAAGAATACAATATTATTACTGGTGAAAATAATACAGTTTATTTTTTTGCTAAAGGTAATAAATACGATTTAAATACATTAAGTCCCTTAGCAACTATTAAAACAGATTTTCAAATGAAAACTATGATAGCAAAAAACTAAATATCAAAAAATAATTTAATCCAGATATTTTTTTCAAAAAAATTACTTATCTATTATATAATATAGGAAAGTAAAAAATGTGAAAAAAATATCTGGATTTTAATAAATTTTAAAAGCATCATATACTCATCATATTTTATCTCAATTGCCTATTTTTCGTTTCAGATTTCACACGTATATATATATATTATATAGCTGTAAAAATTGAAACGAAAAATAGGCAATTGAGATAATTTTTGATATTTAAATTTTATTACTATTTATCAAAATCCCGCCATTTTTTTCACAAAAATTACTCGTCTATATTATATATAGAGAAGCAAAAAATATGAAAAAAATGGCGGGATTTTGATATTTTATGATAGTAATTTCCAAAGATTTAATTGGCTCGGAACTCGATTGCATCGAGTTCCTTCACCCTAATAAAAAGAAAAAAGAATAAAAAAAGAGTAGAAACTATTTCTACTCTTAATAAACCTTAATTAAATTTTATTTTCTTCAAACACATTCATCTTTATAATCATCTACATTATAAGAACACCAAATTACATGATGACATTTATCACATTTATACGCTCTATAGCCATATTCATCTTTTTTAAACAATTTTAAATTTCCATTACATTTTCTACACTTCCCATTATTATATGATTTTTTTTGATATTCTCTTTCAAAAACAATTTTAAATACAATAAAAACTATACAACCAACAATAAATTTGAACAAAGTATTACTCATCTCCTAACTTTCTTTCTAAAACTTTTCTTTTATCATAAAAAGATTCCCAAAAGTTTTTTGTCCAATCTGTAACATCTTCAATATTTTCATGAGTAAGTTCTTCATACTTCACGGCAATTTCAAACATTGTTTTTTTAGCTTCAAAATATCTTCTTTGCAAATTTGTCTTTTTTGTTATTTTATCAACATCTTTCATTTTTTCAGAATATTCTTCTAATTCTTCTTTAGCAAAAGGTTCTAAACACATAAAACTATCTGGAATATAATATTTACATTCAAACATTTGTTCAATATTTTCTTTAGTATATAAATATCTTCTGCTATATCTTGCCAATTCTTCAGAGCCATTTGATTTATAATATACATTCTTACTATTACTATAAATTATTGGAAATCTTTCACAATGATAAAAACCTTCAGTTCCTTTATATACTTTATAAATATAGCCATTGTCTTTATACATTTTCTACTTTCCTTTCTTTAAATTTAATTTTAGTATAATCAGTTTCATCATATCTTGGATTATCATTTCTCCAAGCGTCACAATAATTTACAATGAAATCATTCATAGACCAAAACATTTTCCATCTCATAATATCCCATTCATCAAACCATTCTGCCCTTGTGATTCCTGTTTTTTTATCACAGAATTGCAAAAAAACATAAATAACAGCTCCAGATTTATCTGGATAAATTCTAAAAGAAGTCTTTAAAGTTCGGGCAAAAAATCTGCCTTTCCACAACTTATCTTGTTCAATATCTTTATTCATTGTTCTAATTGCCCTTGTAATTTTTCTTTGGTGTTTCTTTCTTTTCAAAGAATCACCCATACAATAGTTCATATCATTCAATCTCATAATAATCCTCCTTAAAATTCTACATAATCTTCTTTATAAGAACTCTCTAGGCTATTGATATATTCAATCCATTCACTTCGATTCTTCAAATCTTCAAGTTCTTTTTCGCAATCTATACAAATATTAGTATCCATTTTATCTTCAAAAAGAGAATCACACAATACACATTTTTTCATAATTATTATTCTCCTCTCTTTCTTTCATAATGACTATTACTAACTGCGAATAAAACGATTGGACCACAATAATTATTTACATTAGACCATCTCTTTTCATAAGGATTTCCATGAAATTTACAAACAGGAAGACTTCCCATTTTATGATAAATTTTTCCATTATGTTTTTCTTTTAAAAAATGAAAATCTCCATCATGAGAAATTCTAAAATAAACTAGAAATTCTTCTTTTGTAATTTCTGCCTTTTTATCTACAACTCTAATGTAATCAAATCTTTGCAAAAGTTCTTTAACTGCTTCTTTTGTAGCTTTTGCTATTAAATCTTCTTTTGTAGAATAAAAAGGTAACAAAGAATCAATATTAACCCAATTAAAAGTTCCTAAAGCATATCCTCCGCAATTATAATCTAAAGTTCCATATTCACTCATAAATTTCACTTTCTCAAATTCTCTCATAAATACCACTTTCCTTTCTTTTCTTTCTTTATCTTATGTATATATTATAATATAAAAATTAAAAAATGTCAATATAATTCAGATACGAAAATGCGATACGAATTCCAATTCTAAAACTACAAACTTTTCAACTTTATCACAATCTATTGCAGTTTATTGCCGCCGTATATGATAAAAGGAGATACTTTTTAGTATCTCCTTTTATTTACTAATTATTTGTGATATTACTTACTTCAGGCGGTATCACATTTAATAAAAGAGGTTTATTCCAACATCCAGAATCACCTACATTGCACAAAGAAGGAAATTTCTGACCACATTCACAAATTTCTTCTCCAAAAACAAATTTTGGGCATAACAAATCACATATTTGCTCAGAAGACTCTGGAAATCTTCTTTTAAACCAAGAAATAAGAGGTTCACTATAATGTTCTTTCATATATTTGTTTTTAAAATCTTCTACTTTTGAAATTAAATAATCTATATCTGTTTCACAAGACCAAAATTCAGTTGTGCAGCAATCGTTATCATTTTTAAAAATACATTCTTCTTTACAATTCCCATCTGCATCAGTGAAAGTGTCACAAATAAATCTGCTCCACAGATAATATTCTTTTGCCGTCAACATTTATTCATCATCCTCTCTTACTTTTGGTAAATTGGCAATTTCTCTACTATATTTGACACAATCTTTAATATTATTTTCAGATGCTGCCTCAAGAAATTTAGTATATGGTGATTCATTGTGACAACATGGCGGTACAAGGAATGTTTTATTTCCTTTATGCCAAACTAAAGGGCAGTAATCGCATATATCATTTGCTTTTTCAAAATTTGCTAGTACGGATATTTTTCTCATAGCATAGTCACAACAAAAACAATTTGATACTAATTTATTATACTTAAGACGACTTTGATAAATATATTCTTCTTTCGTAATCACTCTATTTTTTTCTTTAGTAGTATTGGCAATCCAATTCCACATTTTTCTATGTTCTTCAATAGCTTGAGCTTTTGTAAAATACATCTGTGTCATCTCCTTCTTTTATTTTAAAAATTTGCAGGAAAACCATAGTCAATAATTACTAATTGTTCATTATCTTGTCTAATACCAAGGTTTGCACAATAATTTAGAATATCGCCTTCCTCTAATTCAAACATTGCACAAATATCTTTGATATCATCAAGTCGTTCTTCAATTTCCTCTTGAGTATAGTTAATCTCACAACAAACTTCTTCATAAGAACTATCAGACCATCTATCTCCTGCAACTCTTACATAATCTTGCACAACATACAAATATCCTGCATAAATACCCTTATCCACAATGGGATTAAACAAATACTTATACTCAAAAGGAACACTACTATCTACTTTCATTTCTCTTAATGTTTGCGCAATGCCATCTGATTTATAACCTCTATCAATATGCTCACTCAAAGTATTTTTACTAATTTTGATTACATGTTTTTCATCTAAGAAAAAAACATCCCTAGAACAACCATCATTGATAAATTTAAGACTATCAGAGCCAGGATTCTCAATATATTTTTCAATGAGAAAATGAATATCTTTTTTACTATACAT
>OJKG01000081.1_pt1 | contig 13543 bp, 22 predicted proteins | sample 1596561 | NCBI WGS metagenome assembly OJKG01 (sample SAMEA4350139, study PRJEB24818) | metagenome | biome: human; feature: gut; material: faeces | place: Denmark | collected 2013-09
GTATAAGATTTTATTCTAACATTACAAATACATATAATATGTTATTGCAAATGCAAGATGAAATAACTTATATTCTGTGTAAGATAGTTAAAACTATTGAAGGTGTTAAAGGTAATACTTTAAAGTACACCTTAAAAGACAGAAGAAAATATAATTCTTTAAATGTCGGTATTGAAATAGAACATGATGCGGAATATCCTACACCAGATAAGATTCAAAGAGCTATCTTACTTAATAACTGTGTATCATATGATTCAGGTTATGATGGCAACTCTTCTAATAGGCTACGAGAAAATCGTATTCAGTTAAATGGTATTAAAGGCTTAAAAGGCTTGTATATACTATTAACTAATATGAAAGAAAATTGTGCGATTGCCAAAAATAGTAGCGTACATATGCATATTGATTGTAAATATGACAACTTCTTTATGGATCGTAGTAAGTTCTATAAAGGAAGTAAAAAAGATTGCATATATAGTATGGTAGATGTTCTAGCTATTAGAATGAGTAAATATCAATCTAATACGGATAGTGCTTTGCAAATTATATCGGATATTGTAGAATATGAAGTTACTAGATATCATTTTAATACTAGTGATTATACTAGATATAATAATGAATTTAACACTATAGAATATCGATTCGCGAAAATAAATTTTAACTATTCTGATTATGTTATACAAATTTTAACATTTATTCATATAACGGAGTGCATTAAGCATGATGCTCCGTTTAACATTCAGTATTTAGAGTTACTATATAAAGTAATGAAGAATCTGAATAATAATTAGGTTTCCGATTTAACACTGAAATTGCTAGCATTAAGGTGTTATACAGGAATTAGCGTAGACTAATCTTCTAGAGAATAGTCATTTATCGCTCGGTTTATCTGTTCGTTCCAGTAATTGCCAAACGAAAAACAGATGGGCACACATGAAGAGGTAGCTGTCGAATTGTGTGTGTAGTTGTTTTGTTTATATCAATATTTAGCCTTCGTATTATATTAGAGGAATACATGTCACTAAATAAAGATATAAATAAGGCAAACCTCTGCCCTATAGTTTAATTCTGTAATCAATACAGAGTGAGTATAAAACAACAGTATGATGCTTACTGTTATCTAGGTTCTCAGTCCTAGTAGGGTACTATCTAAGAATTTTAACTAAAATCAATTTAGTATGAAAGAAAAACCAAAGAAATCAGTTCGAATGTGGGTTGCAAGAGAAAAAAATGGAGCGTTATTTTTGTTCTGTGAAAAACCAAAAAAGAGTAAATCTTACAATAGTCTAGTACTCCCAAAAGAAGCTTTTCCTAGTGTAAAATGGGAAGACAATGAACCTACAAGAGTAATTATTAGATTAGCGTAGTATGATTATAAGAAGAAACACTTCAGAAAATATACTTGCCACTATTAGTGAATCACTAGTAATAATAGTTGTTATAATTATAGTAGCAGTATCGTTAGTCAAATATTCTAATAATAAAGACTATTACAACTATATAGAACTTAAAGCACAGTATAAGAACTATATTGTGACTAATAAGTATATACGGAACTCAGACACTTATGTGTTAGAACTCATGAACCCTTTTAGTAAAAAGACTAAAGAGGTATATGTTAGAGATTATCTATATTATAATACTTATTTTGTAGGAGATACTATAAAATGACAAGAAGTAAAAGCCAAAAGTATATATATCTATGTAGGTATAATAAGAGTAAGCCTTATCGTGTGATAATACGTCACAATGGTGAAAATATCCAAGTGGGAACATTTGCTACATTTCCTGAAGCTATTGAAGCTCGAAACAAAAAATTACAGGAATTAGGAGCAAGAGTACCTATTGGACCTCTTACTAGAGTAGGTATTAAAGCATCTATCAGAAGATCTATAGAAGATTTAGAATTAGTAGCTAAGTCAATAAAGAATATAGATAGAGTTAGTTTTAATATAGTATCTAATCAAATTGAACAGTTATCCAAAATGTTAAACAAATATTAATCAAAACTATGTTCGAACAAGTAAAAGATTACAAAAGTGCTTGTGCTGTATTAGGTAAAAAACCTATTGATAAGCGCAGGAAGTTAGATGAGCATGTCATACTGTATATCATGCTGAGTACTATCACTGAAGCAATTAACTTTATTGCTAACGGTAATAAACCATGGATACCAGAGTACAAACAAAGTGAACTAATTAAAACATGGTACAGTTGGTGGCAAATTGATTGGGACAAGATTAAAGATGGTTCTGCTGCGGGTTTCTTCGTTCTGTGTTCTGGCAATGGCCTTGGTGGTGCGGGTGCTGCTGTGGATACACATCTACGATTTATTAGTGAAGATGCCGCAGAATATGCAGCTAAAACGTTTAAACCATTATATATGAAACATATCTTTGGAATCGATTAATTTATTATTAACTAAAAACATTTATCAAAAATGGAAAGCCAAAACAAAAACGGGCTTATTTATGCCCTAATTTTCAGTATTATCGCTTTCATTGTTAGTATCGGTACTGCTATTAGCGTACGTACTATTATTATGGACGATATTAAAGATGCTATTAACCCTGATAAGGTTGAAAGTGTACAAACTACGGATACAACAACGTATACCGAACCGGTAACTATCGATGACATTCTCCAGTTCCGAAAGGATATTAAAGAACAATCTCGATATGATTCAATATTTATGAATATGCCGGATGTAGCCCTTATTGCAATACTTATGAAAGGAGGCACTGAAATGTCGAATAGTGACATAGCCAAGGAGTATTTGCAAAACAGGAAGGACTACGATAATGTAGAATTTGGTGCACAAATTAATGATACTTATAAACAAAATAAGATTACACCAGATTCTATACCGAGGAAATCTACGGCTGATATACCTATCAAAGATGAATAAAAATGTCCTTTATATTTAGTTATTGATAATTATTGCACTTGTTCGTGAGAATAGGTGCAATTGCCTAAATGAATGTCTTCAGAAGATGACAAACCTGTGGGGCGTAAGTAATAAAGAGTCTGAAAGATTGCAGATAAGAGTATGCACTTATTGGCAATATGCATACCAGAATAATTTATTATGATCGTGCGGACGTTAAAATCAGGTACTCCAATAAGATTTAGTTTTGCAGCTATTTCTGCTTATGAGTTAAAACTAAGCGAGAGCTTAAAATTGAAATTGAGACTATTCTAGTTTCGGTAAATAAGTAAAAAGCGTTTTACAAGTCTCTTATTAACAAGTGTAAGGTGGATATTAACTGTTCAACAAAAAAATCCAGAATATCCTGGTCGTCGTCAATTGAGTTATTAACTTTTAAATATTTAAAAGATGAGTATTTTAAAAAAAATTTATTTCAAGTGGAGAGCGTTTAAAATGCGTTCTCGGGCTAAATCAGAAGCTCATAAGAAGCTCTTTAGCAGCCCATTAGCCTATACAAGGGCTATGAACGAAATTGATTGTCTTATTAATGGACATCAATGGAGTAGTGAATTTAATCCTAAAACAGAGCTTAATAAGCGGTTTAAGGATAGAGTGTATTGCAAGCATTGTGGGGTTCGTTATCATCAGCATACTTATAAAGAGGTAGATTAACTTATGGTACGAGTTTATAAGAACAACACTGCTTATATTGTTTGTGAAGTAAAGATATTTAAAATGGCATATCCTACGGTACTACAAACAGTATGATTAATGAATCCTACATAAAACAAATTATTAAAGATCCTGATGATAATAGTACTATAATATCGTTAGAAGGTAGTTTTAGTATTATTATAAATGAGAACTATGATGACTTTATCATTGAGTTCTTCCGTCCGGATCCTGTTGCAATTAACGAACAACCTGCTGAAAGAAAACAAAACAAAATAGGTTTTTTAACATATTAATCAATAATATTATGAGAATAGTAATTTTTGGTATTAAAAATGATTCACTCACTAGTGAAGAGATCAAAAGATCACTCTCTAAAGCATTTCCTCATGAGTGTGGGAATATTGTAGCTATAGAAGAAAGCTATATTGCCGGAAAGGAAGATTGTGAGAACCACGATAGCGCCTTCATTGAGGCCTGTAAGCAGCTTTGTGTTGTATGTGGTGATCCTACTGAAGAAGAAGCATTCAGAGGAGCATTCTGGAAAGCGTTTTTTGTTGATAAGGCTATTGAGCCTATTATCCTTAAAACAGTTGCTACTGGTCCACGATCAACGAGAGAGTACAATGCACTGAAAGGCATGAATGCAACATTCCTTCCGAAGCTTGCTATTTCAGCATTAACAACCCTTAACGAGATGTAATTATGGGAAAAACGTTTAAAGACAGCGCTTATATGATTAAGTCTGTAAACAAGAGAACGAAAACGACACGTAGAGCTAAATTACAGCCCTATGATCGTAAATCTTTCAAATCTATGAGCCGTGAGTAAATTAATCTGTAACCGGAAATTAAAAGCAACTACTCTTAATTTAATTAAGAATGATTGCCCGTTACAATGTAACAAACAACATTGTGATGTATGTCAATTTAGAGATGATAACTCTGAAAGGACACAAACTAAAGCAGTTACTGTCAGTGCTCCTTCGCCAGAGGCATATGGCAGAGAATTATATTATTAACCCTAAACAAGTTAGTATGGTGCAGTCAACCCAAGCTACTATTTACCAACCAAAACCCTAATGGAAGCTTAGAAATAAGCAAGAGTACAATGGACTATACAACGGTCAACCAGGTATTGTTACCTAGGTCAGGTGAAGGAAAGGGGTTGCCTATGAATAAGGAATACGAATAAATAGGATAGTAGTACTAAGGGTATATAGCTTTGATCGGCTATATACCTACTAATAAGATTAATTATAAAAATAGCAGGAGTATTGTATAACATAACGAAGGCCTACCTGTAGAGAGTGCTGTGAACAGTGTTAAATAATAAAGCTGGAAGGATGGCTTAATTCTGCACGAGAGTTATACTTTAATTAATCTTATAAACTCATTGACTGTTAGGTCTATTGAATCGTCGTTTGGACACGGGTTCGATTCCCGTATGCTCCACTATGTTCGTTCGACTCGAACCAGTGGCAGCTCCTGTGATGGGTAACTCTTCCTCATGTGTGAAATAACACAAATGGCAACTGAGCTGCAATCGGGGCATTATGGTTTTGACAGCGACATAGAGGAAATAGAATAGGTCAATAAGCAGATAACTGGCAATACAAGTTATGTAACAGATTACACTCGCTTAGTAGCGTGATAATCTGAACGGCTCGCCATTGTCGTAAAAGGCTGGGGTAAGTAGTTTCATAAGGCTTAGAAACGCTAACACTGATAAGGTTAGAGAAGAGAGGTTCGAATCCTCTCCTTACCACTATTTAATTATCAAAATTATGAGAACTATTAAACAAATAAAAGCTCGTAAGAGGAATTTTACAATTATGTATCTTACTAGTGTATTAACAATGCTTAATTACATCGATAAGCAAATGAGAAATTATGTATTAAAAGGTGCTTTAAACAGTACACGAATTAGCATAGAGTACTTACTAATTCTCATTAAAGAAACAAATTATGAAGATTCCTTTTATGGTGAAACTCAAAAAGATGTAAAGTATGAGTGTAAAGAAAGCAATCAATGACATCCTACCTCAAGAGTGGGATTATGTTCTTAGAAAGAACAAAGTTCTAACAAGAGTAATAGATTTAATCTATGAAAATTGTATACCTCAAAGCTGGCGTAATAATAGAATGCATAAACGTTCTGTTGAACGCATAAGACATCTAATTCGTAATTGTCCTTTTATAGATTGCTTTGATGCAAGAGCAACTAGTGAAGGATACGATTTTTGGAAAAGAATTGATTTAGAAATTATAAATTATAAAGAACAATGTCGGTAAAGAAAATTGAAATTGTTCCTTGGGTAAAGTTCAATGCTCAAGGAGTCAAAGACGAATTAGAAGCTTTAGCTCAGTCTTGTATCAGTAAAATGGATTTTCTTTCTCAGATTAAGGATAAATATGAACTTTCTTTATCTGATGCAAAGGTAGTAGCAGACAAATTTTTCAAAAAGGAGGAATAAAATATGTTAGAACTTAAAAAACCAGGCTTATATATAGCCAATGGAAAGAACATTAGTGTTCTAGTGAGAATTGCAGGCACTGCGCCATGTTTAGTTGCTGTCAGGGGTGTTCTACTAAATGACATGCAAAGAGACGGTACTATCACAGTACTAGAAAAAGACAGTCTTGAACTACAAGACATCGTAGCTAATCCAAAGTCATATGTATTTGACTATCCCTCTGTAAGTGAGGCAGTTAAAAATGCATTAGGCTTAGAGGCTACTGAGAGAACTAAGATTGAGTATACGGAACAAGAGTTTAACGATTTCATTCAGGCTTATAAGAACAACAGAAAGATGTTCCCTGAAGATTATATTGTGAAAACTCAAGTTGTATTCATTAACAAAGGTTTCTCAAAATCTCAGGCAGATATGATTATTGCTCAAATTGAAACAAGGTTAAGGCTTCAAGGAGAGTTGTAATATGAATGTCATTGAGTATTTGCAAGATAAATTGGAGCCTGAATATAGGTTCTATTCAAGTACGTTACCTATAGTAACTACACCTGATATGCCAGTACCATTTATAATAAATGAAAAGGTATATGGATGTGGTAAATTTAACATAGGTTCTACCTGGTATAAGTTAGTAAAAGATAATTCTATAGAAGGTGCAATATTCTATGGGTTACCTAATGCTCTTATTACTAGGATTAAACATCCAGAAATAGCTACTATAGCTAAAAGAGTTCAAAGTAAGATATTAAATGTCATGATTACTGATATTCATAACTCAAATTCTAAAACAGAGTTAGTACAGTTAAGAATTGCAGTAAACATGATTATGAATTTAACTTATCTTGATTCCGATAAAAGACTAGAATGGTCTAATTGGATAAAAGAACTCTATTGGAAAAGAAAAGCTGTAATTAATCAATATATATTGGATTACATCCTTCCTTTCTAATCCTAGGACTACGGCTAACCCAATAGCCGTAGTCCACTAAAAATCTAGCTACTATGAAAGAAGAAGAAAAGCTTCTTGTAGAGCAAGCTAGAGAAGGTTCCGAAAAAGCTTTTAATACACTTTATAATAACTATTATAAAACAGTCTGGTATACTGCTAACAATGTAGTACATAATTCAGATGCAGCAGATGATATAACATCTATGGTATTTACTAAAGTATATTTAAAGTTACAATCTTATACTAATCATATTTCATTTGAAATGTGGTTAAAGACAATTACAGTTAATACTGCAATTGACTATATAAGACGGAATAAAAAAGAGCAGTTAAATAACTATATTGATGATGAGGAGTCAAAGATTCAATTAAGCGGATTAGAACACAGTCCAGAAGATGATATGATATTTCAACAGAATATTAATATTGTTATGGAATGTATTCCTCGTCTTAAGAAAAAGTATAGAGATTTAATATATGCTCGACTTGATGGGAAATCCTATCAGCAAATTTCACAAGAGCTTGCCATACCAGAAGCAACAGTTAAAACCTGTTTAAACAAGGCAAGACAAAGACTAAAACAATTATTTAACCAATATTAACCAATACTTACAAATTATGGCAAATTCATTTGGTCTATTGCTTGCTGCAATAGTGATATGTTTCATCATCGCAAGATTGATGAAAGATGCCAAAGCCTTTTCTAGATTAATGGCCATTCTAGTAATAGGCTTACTTGTAGGTGCAGGAGTTAAAGAAGTATATAAGGAATGTACTTCTACTCCTGAGAAAGCTGCAGTGGTTACTGTAGAATCAGCCCCCACGTATAGTAGTAATACACCCGTTGTTTGGAATGTATTACCTTGCAATCAGGACTATACGAGTAAGGAAAACAAGGCTGAACGTGACAGTACAGTAACTGAAGCAGAAGGATTACCTACAGCGAGAACTGAAAGTAAATTTATAGATGACTCGTGACTGCAGAGATTACATCTCAGAGTTAATTTATTTTATTTACAAGTATATAACCTATTAACTTATAGCGAAGGAGCGCTACATTATCAAAATGGCAAAAGTTAGTAAAAAAGCTGAGAAATTAGCTAAGAAAAATAAGGCAAAGGTTGAGGAACCGTCAAAGACTCAAGATACTGTAGCTACTACAGTAGAAGCACCGAAACCTGATGAAAAGCCTGCGGAAGTAGTGGAAAACAAAGAAACCAAAGATAAACCGCAGGTTAAGGACGAAAAGACCAAGACCAAAGAGGAAGTTATTGTTCCTGAAGTAGTAAAACCGAAAAGTGTTGCTATTACAACATCTACCTCATTGGGTGGAATGCTTGGCAGCGATGGCTCTAAAGACCGCATTGACAAAAATCATGCGATTGAGCTTATGGGCATTATTCGGAACGAGTATTTGACTAACCCAGAAACTCCTGAAAAGGTAAAAAAAGCAATGAAACGTCAGTTTGACGTTATGACATCTGTTGCTTTAGTACAGTATTTCACTCAGCTTGAAGGCGACTTCCAGACTATGGGAGTACGTATTAATGCCGAAATGCGTGAACAAGCAGAACGCGTTCTTGGTGAATACCTTGGCATTAAGGTGAAGTATATGCAGGCAAATGATGATTCTCGTCAGTTAGTACTTGAGTTCAAGGAAGTGCCTGAGGAAGTGAAGGAAAACGCTAGAAAGGATGCAGCTGCAGCTAAGGAAGAAATTCCTGAACCAGATCCTAATATGCCAGCTGCAGATAAGTTGAAAGCTCTCCGTACTATTTTCTCACAGAAAGAAGGTATTGGAAAGAATTTCCTTCAGGGTATTGAATGGGGACGTAAGGCATTCTCATTCAGTAAAGAAGAAAAGAAGGCCGTTGTGCTTGCAAATCTCATTAAGAGTGGAGCAGATGCAACACTGCTTACCTGCATAAAAGGTATGGTAGGAGGCAAGTTGAATACTGAGCATAGTATTCTTGGTGCACATGCTCTGTTGAAGGGCTGGTGTCCAAGCGTCAGTGATGCAGAAATTGCAGAACTTATTCAGGTAATCGTTTCAATCAATTCCGAAAAGAAATTGAAGGAATGGAACGAGAGAGCCGGTGACAATCTCAAAACAACCTTAGAGAAAGAACTCAGTGCTGTTACTCTCAATATTCTTACTGCAAATGCAGATAAGGCTATTGATGCTATCCTGAAAGGAAAAGATGATGAAGTAACTGTTACGAATGCTGATCAGAACGGCTTTGTAACTATTCATCCATCTGCCATTTACAAGACACTTGTTTCTACATATGGCGATTCTCCAAGTATCCTCAAGGATAAAGTCGCAGAACTTGTCAAATATTATGCGAAACCTATCGCAAGGTTTGCAGATTATGTAGACAAAAGTGCCTATTCCGACAAATAATCAATATGAAACGGATTAATTTGTGGATCACACTATTCGTAGTGTGTCTTGGAGGATTTATTGGATTTGATCCAAATTCTCCGTCTCAAACTTTAGATGCAAGTCAGACTATGATTCGTTGGGTAGACGTACCTAAAACACCAGTAGACGTACTTGGTTTGAATTCTAAGTCTATCAATATCAATCTTAAGGATGAGACTGTATCTGTTGACGGTGACGTCAATAATACTTCTGTGACAATTACAAGGGACGTTGAAACACTCCCGGAGTTTAAAACCAAGGTAATTGAAAAGGTAATTTATTTACCTGAAGACATTGCCTATAGAACTAAGTTTTTTAACAAGTTAATGCCTATTAATAAAACTTTACCAGTTAAAAACTGGTAATCTGCCGAAGATAAACGCAGACCGCTAATAGAGATGCACAAGCGGTATATAAGAGCTATAAGTGTAAAAATTCATTACTTGAGCCTGACTAAGCCGTGTGATGTGAGCAATACAGGATACTGAAATGTATAAGTAATAGCAAACACTATTCTATTTATACTATAGTATGATAACTTGTTGTGTTATAAAATTGTTCTATAACTGAAGAAGCAACAAGAAAATGGGAGAGCGTGCGTAACCCATAAGTGAGAACCGACTGGTGACTAAAAGACGCAGATGTGGAAGGAGCAGCTATCGCATCTAAACAAGGCAAAGGGGTATCGTTCACCTCTATACATATCCGTTTTAGCTATTTCAAAAGCAGAATCACGAAGGGATGTGAACACGTGCTGTATGTTGTCATTTAAATCTGAATCGACTAGCATTCTAGGGTAGTCTCCAAAACTCCCCTGTGCAGGGCGGTAACCAATCCGTTGGCCAAAGAATACTAACCTAGTGTTTTACATATATTTAAAATCTTCACTCGTATCGAAGCGCATGATTCAATTGGGAATGGACATTATTTGTCTAAATATATGTATATAAAGGGGTAAATTATATAATAATGAGCAGAAATTGAGACAAGACATGGCTGAGTAGCAATGATCCATATAGAACTTCATTTGTATTGAAGCTATATGACTGATTAACTGGATTAGGTGCAAAACCTATACGCAATACAGTGAACGTAAGAGTTAGCTGTTTGGGAGAAATCCCTATGGAAAGTAAATTGCGTGTCTTACAGCTTGAGATATTTCATATATAGTTGCAATTACTATACTGTTTATGACAAATAAGCAGAATGAAGTTAAGGTTATTATATAATAAAGTGACTTGTCAGTAATGTCACTATAAAATCTAACGTGCTTTGCACTGGAGTATAAACTGACTAGCGCCTGAAGTCCGCGATAAGACTATTGGTTGATAGATATAGGATTAGTATAAATATATCTATTTCGAAAGAAAAGGGAGTGGGCCAGGACCACTATTAAAACTTGGAAAGTTGAAGTAAGGTTACTTTAGTACTAAGGTTTGCTATAAATAATTTGGTAAGAGCTATGCACTCCAGCATAGAGCAGGATCTTACAAAGCATCCTAGAGGCCGACACGAAGCAGAGTGGAAGTAGTCTGTGTATTGCCTTAATAAGCAGCTTGCATATTAAAGAGAATATGAAGAAGGTAAGACTTATTAATGAGTGCCTACGCTGAATCGAACAGCTATAACAAATAAGGAGAGTGTCAATATGTTCAACTTAAAAACAATAGGGAAGTTCAATGGTAGTAAGTTTGACAAGCTTACAAGCCACCCCGCTATCGAAGAACCTTGCTACATGAAATTTCGTAAAGTAATATGCGCAACATATTACCTAAGAAGATCGCTGAGACGATGCTTTAGTACCTCTCATTAGGGTATGTCGTTGAATGGTTGGAAATACCATGAGGTGAAGTAGTAACCCGAGATTTGTCGCAATGTCGGAAGTGAATTTGTCCGGAAGTGGGTGTCTTGAAAAATTAGACAGCTTTTGTAACAGTGTTTTAGTAACGTTTCTCAACAGAAACGACCCTCATTCGCTAGGTCCTATTTAGGATAAGAATGTTGTAATAGCTTATATGCCTGTAGACATACCAGTTGTCGATGATAGGCCCTGTATATTATACTAGTACAATACTTATGCTAGATTATATGATATATGGTACGGCGTTTTCGTATTGAAAGTTCAGCTTAACGTAAAAAAAGGTCTGAATGAATAAGCAAGAGTTGATAGACTTTTTGTAAACAAATAATTCTATCTATAAACATACAGAGTATTTTTATAAATTGACATATTTTAATCGTTTAAGTGAAAGTAGATAGCAGAAGAACAGTTGACTCATACGTCTTATGAGTAAAGTCCTACGGGGAATACTGAGTATGAAGAATCAAGTAAATTACAGATTTTATCAGACATTAACAGATTTACAAGTAAACTTCAGAATATGCAATAGCATTACGATCTAGTAAGTGAGTTCTACTATACTTATACACATTAACAGTAAATTACAGATTTTATCAGACATTAACAATTCGTCGTATTACTGAATACATTATTGAGATTAATTAACCTCTTTCAAAGCTTTATTAAAGCGGCTCTAAGAGACTGAGCAGGTTAGCAGAATAAGAGTAATACGCTAAATTTAAAAATTAGTATTAACAAAAAAATGATTGTATCTCGCTAAGAAATCAATCTTAAAATCAAGTAGGAGATATTAAAATGGAAAAAGCAACTATTAACGGTGCTATGATTGCTCCGTATCGGGCAGAGTTAGAAACTTGGAATCTTATTGGTAAGAAGATTCTGACAGTAAAAGCAGAACCGGCTGATTTGGAATATAATGACAAAGTTCGGGCAAATGAACTTCGTCTTGTTCGGCCGATTATGAAGTATGTAATCGAAGAAATTGACATTACGGGTAGTCGTATAACTTGTCTTCCTGACGGCTGTACGCCGGTCATTGAATTGAACAATGATCCGTCTTTGCAGTTCAAAATTGGACCCGCCAAGTTCAATGAAGTAAACAATGAAACTATCGCTCAGGCTATTGAGTTCAATAGTAAACCGACTACAACTGGCCGTGCTCCAATCTTCTTTACTGATTATCTGAAGTTGACTGAACATGTCAACCGTCTGAACGGCTTCGAGATGGAAAAGGCTGATCAGATTGCAGAAGAGATGTTAAATCTCTCCAAGATGCTGAAGGAACTTAACAATCTTCAGGCTTCTAACTGTGATCGTTATTATGACGAGCTCGGTACTCCGATTAAAAAATAACGAAAAGTTCTCGTAAAGGATGAAAATACTTTCTGATCCTAAGAAATTATTACTTGAACTCCTTTTGAAAGATACTCGTATTAGTAGTGAAATTCTTCTTAATGGAGAAATTCCTGAGTCTATTAAGGTTCATGACGATGGGTCAGTAACCTTTTATAGAAGTAGACAGCATTGGTGGAGTTGGCTGTTTCAGGATAAAAAAACTTACGAGTTTCGGGAGTTGAGTACAATGATGCTTGCAGCTTATAGCAAGTATCTACCGCCAAATAAGTATCTCAATAACATTCTTACTCAGAAAGTTATTGAAGAAGCTTATAAGACTCATGATTATGAGTCAGTTATCAATCGATTTGCTTTGTATGCTTTTCTAGGTGTAACAGAAGGGGATTACAAAATTAGTAAAACTATGCTGATAGACGATGATCCACAGCAACAGCAAAAAAATGCGCGTGGACAAAAAATAGGCTCATGTATTGGCTATCTTAATTTAGGTGGTGGAGACATGGCAATCAACATTAATCTCATGGAAGATTAATTTATTCATGAATAAGTATTAGCAGATGTACGCTTATTCCATGCTTAGAATTGAATAGACTCATCAAAAGAGTATTTAGTAGATATGTAAAGACTATAGTAAATAGATGTAAATGTTATTAAAGTAGTTATGTATCGAATAAGAAATGGAGATGTTTATATAAAACCACAAGAGCCCAAGATGATGGGTCAGGGCTTCTTGGTTTTTTTATCTGCTAGTAGATAATGACCGTAAGGTTAATAAGGCAAGCTTGAAATAATTAGAGCTACTCTTTCGATAGAGCTACTAGCACTACAGGTAAGCGATTTCTAATATACGTTATTTTAATCAAGTATTAACTTTTTAA
>OJKG01000094.1_pt1 | contig 12501 bp, 9 predicted proteins | sample 1596561 | NCBI WGS metagenome assembly OJKG01 (sample SAMEA4350139, study PRJEB24818) | metagenome | biome: human; feature: gut; material: faeces | place: Denmark | collected 2013-09
CTCAATACCAGTTCAACTACCAGCGCGGAAAGCATGGAATAACCGCCTGGTGAATGCTCGCCATAACCGTTAGAAGCAAAACCGCTGGCTGCCGCGTCAAAACCCGTTTTACCACTGGCAATTAAATACAGCAGCGCCGCTGCAACAATACCGCCGACAACCTGGGCAATTACGTAGCCAACGACTTCTTTTGCCGGAAAACGTCCGCCAGCCCATAAACCAATAGTGACCGCCGGGTTAAAATGACCACCAGAAATATGACCAACAGCAAAGGCCATCGTCAGAACGGTCAGACCGAACGCCAACGCCACGCCGGCAAAACCAATGCCTAATTCCGGGAAGCCTGCGGCCAGTACAGCACTACCACAGCCACCAAAAACAAGCCAGAAAGTACCAAAACATTCAGCTGCTAATTTTCTGAACATATCCACCTCAATTAAAAATTGACCCTGTGAAAAATATGGTCGTTTTATAGGGTCGTCGTAAAAAAGTGACGACGGAAATAATGCGCGGCTATTTTAAAAACGAAGGCGAGTCATTCACCAGATAAATAAATCCAGTAAATTTGATTTAGGGCAACAGCGGGTTGCCCCATATAGTCATTTGTCTGATTGACAGTGTAGTGCACGCAAAAGATTTAATCCTTTAGGCGTAATAAAAAATAATTTATCATGCTAATTATTTGATTTTGTTGTTTTTGCAGACTTATCAGCAAGAGGGAGTATAACGCGATTATTCGCTCATTTTTCAGACATTTGCCATGCTTAAATGTGATGTCATCACGTATTAGCAAGGCCTTTCCCGTTATACTGCCAGCGTAAAGGATAAGTCACATATTTCTGGAGGGGATATGATTCTTGAGCGCGTTGAAATTGTGGGTTTTCGCGGTATCAACCGTTTGTCGTTGATGCTGGAACAAAACAACGTCCTGATTGGGGAGAACGCGTGGGGTAAATCCAGCTTGCTGGACGCCTTAACCCTGCTGCTATCGCCAGAATCAGATCTCTACCATTTTGAGCGCGACGATTTCTGGTTCCCGCCGGGAGATATCAACGGGCGAGAACATCATCTGCATATTATTTTGACCTTCCGCGAATCGCTGCCAGGCCGACATCGGGTTCGCCGTTATCGGCCGCTGGAAGCGTGCTGGACGCCATGCACCGATGGCTATCACCGTATTTTTTATCGTCTGGAAGGGGAGAGTGCGGAAGACGGCAGCGTGATGACACTGCGCAGTTTTCTCGATAAAGACGGACATCCGATTGATGTCGAGGATATTAACGATCAGGCACGCCATCTGGTGCGTTTAATGCCGGTGCTGCGCTTGCGTGATGCCCGTTTTATGCGCCGTATTCGTAACGGCACGGTGCCAAATGTCCCTAATGTGGAAGTCACCGCGCGCCAGCTCGATTTCCTCGCCCGTGAGTTATCCTCACATCCGCAAAATCTCTCTGATGGGCAGATTCGTCAGGGACTTTCCGCAATGGTACAGCTGCTTGAGCATTATTTCTCTGAGCAGGGGGCCGGACAGGCGCGATATCGTTTAATGCGGTGGCGAGCCAGCAATGAGCAACGAAGCTGGCGCTATCTGGATATCATCAACCGGATGATTGACCGACCTGGTGGGCGCTCGTATCGGGTTATTTTGCTCGGCCTGTTTGCTACTTTGTTGCAGGCAAAAGGCACATTGCGACTGGATAAAGACGCCCGTCCATTGTTGCTGATCGAAGATCCAGAAACCCGTTTACACCCCATTATGCTTTCAGTTGCCTGGCATCTGTTGAATCTTCTGCCATTGCAGCGCATTGCCACCACCAACTCGGGTGAGTTGCTTTCGTTAACGCCGGTAGAGCATGTTTGCCGACTGGTACGTGAGTCCTCGCGCGTTGCCGCCTGGCGTCTGGGGCCGAGTGGCTTGAGTACCGAAGATAGCCGACGCATATCCTTTCACATTCGTTTTAACCGTCCGTCATCGCTGTTTGCACGCTGCTGGTTGCTGGTGGAAGGGGAAACGGAAACCTGGGTTATCAATGAACTGGCGCGTCAGTGCGGACATCATTTTGATGCCGAAGGGATCAAGGTCATTGAGTTTGCCCAGTCCGGGCTAAAGCCACTGGTTAAATTTGCCCGCCGAATGGGGATTGAATGGCATGTACTGGTCGATGGCGATGAAGCAGGGAAGAAATATGCCGCTACGGTACGCAGCCTGTTGAATAACGATCGGGAAGCCGAACGAGAACATTTAACGGCGTTACCGGCGCTGGATATGGAACATTTTATGTATCGCCAGGGATTTTCCGATGTGTTCCACCGCGTGGCGCAAATCCCGGAAAATGTACCGATGAATCTACGCAAAATTATCTCGAAAGCGATCCATCGCTCTTCCAAACCCGATCTTGCCATTGAAGTGGCAATGGAGGCAGGACGTCGTGGTGTGGACTCCGTACCGACGCTGCTGAAAAAAATGTTCTCACGCGTGCTGTGGCTGGCGCGCGGTCGCGCGGATTAACCGCGAAACATCGTGGCCATTTGTGGCTGAATAGCGTCGAGCATCTCATAGCGCCGACGGTATTCAGCCCGTTTTTTACTGGCGATTTCGGCAATCTCTTTTCGTGCTATCTGTGCTGGAAGGCGGTAATGGCGTTCAGCATCACATACGCCGCCAACCGATTCCCAGAAAGCGTTGTAATCAGCGTGGATCTTGCCTTCTTTATCGCGATAACGCAGGCTGCGGTAAATATGCGTTTCATTGCTGACGGCAATAATCTGCTCTACCTGCAAACGTTGGGCAAACAGACAGGCCGCTTCCATCACGAGGCGTTTGGGAAATAGCCCGTGGCAGGCTTTCGTCGCATTCTGGATTTCCTGATGTGGAATTTCCCATTTTGCGCCTTGCAGTCCGCCAATAAACATCGTTCTTTTCCCCTGATATTCACACAGGGTAAACGTGATCTCTGCCAGAGGAATACCTTCGCTGTTGCGGAACAGGATTGTGCTGTCACCTTCTTTATCCATTGAGATCATCATGGTCAGCTCAAGCGTGAACTGCTCGCCGTTTTTGCCTTCCAGCTTCGCCAGTTGCAGCCCGGGGGTATTCAAATATAAGCTGAATTCTTCCGCCGACATACATCCGCGGAGTAACGCATAATGGTAACGTAACGCCTCCAGCAATTGCTTACGGCTAAGATTCGCCGCAAGGTAAGGGCGATGCAGACGCACAGGCAGTCGCGGCTGGCGCGTTAACAATACATTGAGATTAGGCCAGTGGGAAAGTTCGTTCATCCACTCAACGCTTAAACGCGGCATAATCAACGAGCGCAGCAAAAATTTCTGGCGAAAACTACGGCGATGCCAGAATTTACCCGGCCGACACTGTCCACGTGCCAGACTAAGAAAAAGTGACAGGCTGCTGAGAGATTCAGATGGCGTAAAGGTCCGTTCAGTTAGCTGCGACATATTCATGAAATCAATGGTTATACATGACGTCGATTTCACCATTGCGTATCTTAACCAAACATCAATAGTGTGATTACTAACGTAAATTTTAGGGGTTTGTTGATATTTCGTTGAAGTTAATGACCCGGATTGGCATATGGAGTATTCAGAATATTTATGAAAAAGCGGAAAACCGTGAAGAAGCGTTACGTTATTGCGCTGGTGATAGTCATCGCCGGACTGATTACGTTATGGAGAATTCTTAACGCACCCGTGCCGACTTATCAGACACTGATTGTGCGCCCCGGTGATTTACAGCAAAGCGTGCTGGCGACCGGAAAGCTGGACGCGCTGCGTAAGGTTGACGTGGGCGCGCAGGTCAGCGGTCAGTTGAAAACGCTGTCGGTGGCGATTGGCGATAAAGTAAAAAAAGACCAGCTTTTAGGGGTCATTGATCCTGAACAGGCTGAAAACCAGATCAAGGAGGTCGAAGCAACGCTGATGGAGCTACGCGCGCAGCGGCAGCAGGCGGAAGCGGAGCTGAAACTGGCGCGGGTGACGTATTCCCGTCAGCAACGTCTGGCACAAACGCAGGCGGTTTCACAGCAGGATCTCGACACCGCCGCGACGGAGATGGCTGTGAAACAGGCGCAAATTGGCACCATTGACGCGCAAATCAAGCGCAATCAGGCTTCTCTCGATACGGCTAAAACCAATCTCGATTACACTCGCATCGTTGCCCCGATGGCCGGGGAAGTCACGCAAATCACCACTCTGCAAGGCCAGACGGTGATTGCCGCACAACAAGCACCGAACATTCTGACGCTGGCAGATATGAGCACCATGCTGGTAAAAGCGCAGGTTTCTGAAGCGGATGTAATCCACCTGAAGCCGGGGCAAAAAGCCTAGTTTACGGTACTTGGCGATCCACTGACGCGCTACGAGGGGCAAATCAAGGATGTACTACCGACGCCGGAAAAGGTTAACGACGCTATTTTCTATTACGCCCGTTTTGAAGTCCCCAACCCCAATGGTTTGCTGCGGCTGGATATGACTGCGCAAGTGCATATTCAGCTCACCGATGTGAAAAATGTGCTGACGATCCCTCTGTCGGCGTTAGGCGATCCGGTTGGCGATAATCGTTATAAAGTCAAATTGTTGCGTAATGGTGAAACACGCGAGCGTGAAGTGACGATTGGCGCACGTAACGATACCGATGTTGAGATTGTCAAAGGGCTGGAAGCGGGCGATGAAGTGGTGATTGGTGAGGCCAAACCAGGAGCTGCACAATGACGCCTTTGCTCGAATTAAAGGATATTCGTCGCAGCTATCCTGCCGGTGATGAGCAGGTTGAGGTGTTGAAGGGCATCACCCTCGATATTTATGCTGGTGAGATGGTGGCGATTGTTGGCGCTTCGGGTTCCGGTAAATCGACCCTGATGAATATTCTCGGCTGTCTGGATAAGGCCACCAGCGGCACCTATCGCGTCGCCGGTCAGGATGTTGCCACGCTGGACGCCGATGCGCTGGCGCAACTGCGCCGCGAGCATTTCGGCTTTATTTTCCAGCGTTACCATTTGCTTTCGCATTTAACCGCCGAGCAGAACGTTGAAGTTCCCGCCGTCTATGCTGGTCTTGAGCGGAAACAGCGGCTGCTTCGCGCCCAGGAGTTGCTGCAACGGCTGGGGCTGGAAGACCGTACAGAGTATTATCCGGCACAGCTTTCGGGTGGTCAGCAACAGCGCGTCAGCATCGCGCGGGCATTGATGAACGGCGGTCAGGTAATTCTTGCCGATGAACCAACCGGCGCACTGGACAGCCATTCTGGCGAAGAGGTGATGGCGATCCTGCATCAGCTGCGCGATCGCGGGCATACGGTGATTATCGTCACCCACGATCCGCAGGTCGCTGCTCAGGCCGAGCGGGTGATCGAAATTCGCGACGGCGAAATTGTGCGCAATCCTCCCGCCATTGAAAAAGTGAATGTTGCTGGCGGGACGGAGCCTGTTGTCAACACGGTGTCTGGCTGGCGGCAGTTTGTCAGCGGTTTTAACGAGGCGCTGACGATGGCATGGCGGGCGCTGGCAGCGAATAAAATGCGTACTTTACTGACCATGCTGGGGATTATTATCGGTATTGCGTCGGTGGTTTCCATTGTCGTGGTGGGTGACGCCGCCAAACAAATGGTGCTGGCGGATATTCGTTCTATTGGTACGAATACTATTGATGTCTATCCCGGGAAAGATTTTGGCGATGACGATCCGCAATATCAGCAGGCGCTGAAGTACGACGACTTAATCGCCATCCAAAAACAACCGTGGGTCGCCTCAGCCACACCTGCCGTCTCGCAAAACCTGCGCCTGCGTTATAACAATGTTGATGTTGCTGCCAGTGCCAATGGCGTGAGCGGCGATTATTTTAATGTCTATGGCATGACCTTCAGTGAAGGAAACACCTTTAATCAGGAGCAGCTGAACGGTCGTGCGCAGGTCGTGGTTCTCGACAGTAATACTCGCCGCCAGCTTTTCCCCCATAAAGCAGATGTGGTTGGCGAGGTGATTCTGGTCGGCAATATGCCCGCCAGAGTCATTGGTGTGGCGGAAGAAAAACAGTCGATGTTTGGTAGCAGTAAAGTGCTGCGTGTCTGGCTACCTTACAGCACGATGTCCGGGCGAGTTATGGGCCAGTCGTGGCTTAACTCCATTACTGTCAGGGTGAAAGAAGGATTTGACAGCGCCGAGGCGGAACAGCAACTCACGCGTTTACTTTCACTGCGCCACGGTAAGAAGGATTTCTTTACCTGGAACATGGACGGCGTCTTGAAAACTGTTGAAAAGACCACACGTACTTTACAACTGTTTCTGACGCTGGTGGCGGTGATTTCGCTGGTGGTGGGTGGTATTGGTGTAATGAATATTATGCTGGTGTCAGTGACCGAGCGGACGCGGGAAATTGGCATTCGCATGGCTGTAGGTGCGCGAGCAAGCGATGTTTTGCAACAGTTCCTGATCGAAGCCGTACTGGTTTGCCTGGTCGGTGGCGCGTTGGGAATAACACTGTCACTGTTAATTGCTTTCACCTTGCAGCTTTTCTTACCCGGCTGGGAGATTGGTTTTTCACCGTTGGCGCTGCTGCTGGCGTTTCTCTGCTCGACGGTCACCGGGATTTTATTTGGCTGGTTACCCGCACGAAATGCGGCACGACTGGATCCAGTAGATGCTCTGGCACGAGAGTAATTTTTGAGATAAAAATGCCAGCCGATCGGGCTGGCATTTTGCCTTTAGGATGTACACAATGAGACAGAAGAGCTATGCGGCTGCCGCTTCTACTTCGACGGGCACAATAACACTGGCGTGATTGCCTTTTGGCCCCTGGTGGACATCAAACTGAACGGATTGTCCAGCTTTTAGCGTTCTGTAACCATCCATCTGAATGGTGGAATAATGAGCGAAAATATCTTCGCCGCCGCCTTCAGGGCAGATGAAACCAAACCCTTTGGCATTGTTGAACCACTTAACAGTACCCTTTTCCATGCTTCGACATCCTTCGCAAATCTTATACAAGTAAGATGGAATAAACCGGGGTCAGAGAGGGGGGTGTTCAAAACCTCGCCAACTCTAGAAATACAATTTAGAGAATTAGGGCGAGCCGTCAAGCATTTGACAGGGGACAAGGGGCAGGTATGAATCAAAAATTTGAAGCAGTTAACGCTATTGACAGGAATGTGACAGATGTCGCTGATGCCAACGATAGATGATAGTTATCTATCATGTGGAGTAGATTGGTCAGGCAAATAAGCTCTTGTCAGCGGCAGGGCGTTCTGCCGATAACCGTAACCGAAGATGATAACTGACAATGGGTAAAACGAACGACTGGCTGGACTTTGATCAACTGGCGGAAGAAAAAGTTCGCGACGCGCTAAAACCGCCATCTATGTATAAAGTGATATTAGTCAATGATGATTACACTCCGATGGAGTTTGTTATTGACGTGTTACAAAAATTCTTTTCTTATGATGTAGAACGTGCAACGCAATTGATGCTCGCTGTTCACTACCAGGGGAAGGCCATTTGCGGAGTCTTTACCGCCGAGGTTGCAGAAACCAAAGTGGCGATGGTGAACAAGTACGCGAGGGAGAATGAGCATCCATTGCTGTGTACGCTAGAAAAAGCCTGAATGCAGGCATAAAAATTGGGGGAGGTGCCTATGCTCAATCAAGAACTGGAACTCAGTTTAAATATGGCTTTCGCCAGAGCGCGCGAGCACCGTCATGAGTTTATGACCGTCGAGCACTTGTTACTGGCGCTGCTCAGTAACCCATCTGCCCGGGAGGCGCTGGAAGCGTGTTCTGTGGATTTGGTTGCGCTCCGTCAGGAACTGGAAGCCTTTATTGAACAAACCACACCCGTTCTGCCTGCCAGTGAAGAGGAGCGCGACACACAGCCGACGCTGAGTTTTCAGCGTGTACTGCAACGTGCGGTCTTCCATGTCCAGTCCTCCGGTCGCAATGAGGTTACCGGTGCAAACGTTCTGGTCGCTATCTTTAGCGAACAGGAGTCGCAGGCGGCATATCTGTTGCGTAAACATGAAGTCAGCCGTCTCGATGTGGTGAATTTTATCTCTCATGGCACGCGTAAAGACGAGCCGACACAGTCTTCTGATCCTGGCAGCCAGCCAAACAGCGAAGAACAAGCTGGTGGGGAGGAACGTATGGAGAATTTCACGACGAACCTGAATCAGCTTGCGCGCGTGGGCGGAATCGACCCACTGATTGGTCGTGAGAAGGAGCTTGAGCGTGCTATTCAGGTTCTCTGCCGTCGCCGTAAAAACAACCCGCTGCTGGTGGGGGAATCTGGTGTCGGTAAAACCGCGATTGCAGAAGGTCTTGCCTGGCGAATTGTTCAGGGCGATGTGCCGGAAGTGATGGCTGACTGTACGATTTACTCTCTCGATATCGGTTCTCTGTTAGCGGGCACAAAATATCGCGGCGACTTTGAAAAACGTTTTAAAGCGTTGCTCAAGCAGCTGGAGCAGGACACTAACAGCATCCTGTTTATTGATGAGATCCACACCATTATCGGTGCGGGTGCAGCGTCTGGTGGTCAGGTCGATGCGGCTAACCTAATCAAACCGTTGCTCTCCAGCGGTAAAATTCGCGTAATTGGTTCGACAACCTATCAGGAGTTCAGCAACATTTTCGAGAAAGACCGTGCTCTGGCGCGTCGCTTCCAGAAAATTGATATTACTGAACCGTCGATCGAAGAAACTGTTCAAATCATCAATGGCCTGAAACCGAAGTATGAAGCGCACCACGACGTGCGTTATACCGCAAAAGCGGTGCGTGCGGCGGTAGAGCTGGCGGTGAAATACATTAACGATCGTCATCTGCCGGATAAAGCCATTGATGTTATCGACGAAGCGGGCGCTCGCGCACGCCTGATGCCGGTAAGCAAGCGCAAGAAAACCGTTAATGTGGCGGATATTGAGTCCGTGGTGGCCCGTATTGCACGCATTCCAGAGAAGAGTGTTTCTCAGAGTGACCGCGATACCCTGAAAAACCTCGACGATCGCCTGAAAATGCTGGTCTTCGGCCAGGATAAAGCCATTGAGGCGCTGACTGAAGCCATTAAGATGGCGCGTGCAGGTTTAGGTCACGAACATAAACCGGTCGGTTCGTTCCTGTTTGCCGGCCCTACCGGAGTCGGGAAAACAGAGGTGACGGTACAGCTTTCGAAAGCGTTGGGCATTGAGCTTCTGCGCTTTGATATGTCTGAGTATATGGAACGCCATACTGTCAGCCGTCTGATTGGTGCGCCTCCGGGATACGTTGGTTTTGATCAGGGCGGTTTGCTGACCGATGCGGTAATCAAGCATCCACATGCGGTGCTGCTGCTGGACGAAATCGAGAAAGCGCATCCGGACGTGTTCAATATTCTGTTGCAGGTGATGGACAACGGTACGCTGACCGATAACAACGGACGCAAAGCGGACTTCCGTAACGTGGTGCTGGTGATGACCACCAACGCCGGGGTACGTGAAACTGAGCGTAAATCCATTGGTCTTATCCACCAGGATAACAGCACCGATGCGATGGAAGAGATCAAGAAGATCTTTACACCGGAATTCCGTAACCGTCTCGACAACATTATCTGGTTTGATCATCTGTCAACCGACGTGATCCATCAGGTGGTGGATAAATTCATCGTCGAGTTGCAGGTTCAGCTGGATCAGAAAGGTGTTTCTCTGGAAGTGAGCCAGGAAGCGCGTAACTGGCTGGCCGAGAAAGGTTACGACCGGGCAATGGGCGCACGTCCGATGGCGCGTGTCATCCAGGACAACCTGAAAAAACCGCTCGCCAACGAACTGCTGTTTGGTTCGCTGGTGGACGGCGGTCAGGTCACCGTCGCGCTGGATAAAGAGAAAAATGAGCTGACTTACGGATTCCAGAGTGCACAAAAGCACAAGGCGGAAGCAGCGCATTAATCTGATTGTCAGGTAGGTTGGTGAAGTCCGTAATCTCGAAAGAGGTTACGGACTTTTTGTTTATGGGGTGGAGGAGGTTCAGACCCTTTTTTTGATGATGATGGTAAGTTGTTGATAATTAGTGCTGCTGGAAGGTAAGGATAAAAAAGGGTGCTGCAGGAGAATGGGATGGTTTTGCTTTATTAACAACGGGCTAAACGTGTAGTATTTGAGTTCACTGCCGTACAGGCAGCTTAGAAAAACCTACCGTCTTGGCTAGCGGTTGCAGCGAAAGTTCACTGCCGTACAGGCAGATAAAATGCGAAAAAAAAAGCTCGTACTTTCGTACGAGCTCTTCTTTAAATATGGCGGTGAGGGGGGATTGACTCGCTTCGCTCGCCCTGCGGGCAGCCCACTCACTGCGTTCGTGGTCTGTCCAACTGGCTGCGCCAGTTGTCGAACCCCGGTCGGGGCTTCTCACCCCCCCTGGAGTGCATTATGCGAAAAAAAGCTCGCACTTTCGTACGAGCTCTTCTTTAAATATGGCGGTGAGGGGGACCGCCTGAAATAAATCTGACTTAATCCAGGGGTGTTATATAATTTCATTATAAACAATGTATTACACTTTTTGTTGTCCGATATTATCTAATGTATTCTTAGTGAAGCGAGAGACTAATGGCATACTGGATGGCATACCAGAGTGACGGGAATTAGCGTATGGCAGTATTGACGGATACGAAAGCAAGACATATCAAACCTGATGATAAACCATTGCCCCATGGGGGAATTACCGGACTGACCCTTCATCCTTCTTCAGTAAAGGGGCGGGGGAAATGGGTTTTTCGTTATGTAAGTCCGGTGACACAAAAAAGACGTAATGCTGGATTGGGAACTTACCCAGAGGTCAGTATTGCTGAAGCTGCACGTACTGCCCGGATAATGCGAGAGCAACTTGCTGCAGGTGATGATCCTCTGGAGATTAAAAAGGCTGAATCTGAGAAAGTCGCTATCCCAACATTTGCCGATGCAGCCAGGCGTGTACATGCAGAACTGTCTCCTGGATGGGAAAATCCAAAGCATGTAAGGCAGTGGTTATCGACGCTTGAGAATTACGCGTTTCCTCAACTGGGAGCAAAAACGCTGGATTCGATTACGGCTGCGGACGTGGCAGAAACACTGCGTCCAGTCTGGTTAACCTTGTCAGAAACGGCAAGCCGGGTTAAACAGCGCATTCATGTTGTTATGCAGTGGGGATGGGCGCACGGTTTTTGTGTAGCAAATCCTGTTGATGTGGTTGACCATTTGCTTCCTCAGCAGACAAGAGGACGTGATGAACACCAACCCGCAATGCCCTGGAGGCAGTTACCGCTTTTTGTGGCGACCAGTGTGTATACCGATGAACCTTATAATGTTACCCGCGCACTGTTATTAATGGTGATACTTACAGCAACTCGCTCGGGCGAAGCCAGGGGAATGCGCTGGGCTGAAATTGATTTTCATAAGCGGGTATGGACTATACCTGCAGAAAGAATGAAAGCTAGGCTACAGCATCGTGTTCCTTTATCCCGGCAGGCTATTTACATTCTGGAAAATATACGTGGCCTGCATGATGAACTGGTGTTCCCTTCACCCAGAAAGCAGCAGATCCTTTCCGATATGGTGTTGACAAGTTTTCTGCGTAAAAAGAAAGCCGTCAGTGACATTCCGGGGCGAGTTGCCACGGCACATGGTTTTCGCTCAACATTCAGGGACTGGTGTAGCGAACAGGGGTATTCGCGGGATCTGGCGGAAAGGGCGCTCGCTCATACGCTGAAAAATAAGGTTGAGGCGGCATATCATCGTACTGATCTACTGGAGCAGCGTGTACCGATGATGCAGGCATGGGCGGATTATGTGATGTCTCAAATTGTGAATAAATAATAGTGAAAATGTATATTGTACGATCATGATTTGATATGTGATCGTAGCAGTAGTAATTAAGAAACCGCTTTTATGTCAAATGTATTGAGCTGATAATTATCAGATCGTCAGGAAAGCGTATTTTGATTAACAGGGGATTACTTAACAATCCCCTTTTTATAAAAAATAATTTGCCTGTTTAACTCTTCACTCCTGCTGAGACTGAATTATTCCTAGTGCGTCATAAATCAGTCTTCTGCGTAGTTTATTGTTTTTATCTGCACCATATAACATAAATATATTTTCAACTTTTTCTTCAGGTGTTCTGAGATAATGGATAAGAAAGGTTATCATTCCAACACAATGGAATAAAGTGAATCCATCAAACAGGCTTATCAGGTTTCCTTTTTTTTCCCGTGTTGTAAGTATTTTTTCGCGGGTAAGAATATTTGCCAGTTCATGGGGGGCTGATATGTTTCTGCTGTCTATAATGTCATTTATTTTACCAAGGGCTATATCAACTTCCTGTAATAGGTTATTTATCATAGCTGAGTGAATGTTATTGGTTTCATGTTCCTGGTAGTGACTCCAACTTACTGATAGTGTTTTATGTTCAGATAATGCCCGATGACCTTGTCATGCAGCTCCACCGATTTTGAGAACGACAGTGACTTCCGTCCCAGCCTTGCCAGATGTTGTCTCAGA
>OJKG01000100.1_pt1 | contig 12221 bp, 8 predicted proteins | sample 1596561 | NCBI WGS metagenome assembly OJKG01 (sample SAMEA4350139, study PRJEB24818) | metagenome | biome: human; feature: gut; material: faeces | place: Denmark | collected 2013-09
GCTGTGCTGGATGGGGATTACCTCGCCAGAAGACTTACGCAAAAAACGCCCGTATGTGCTGGTTGGTGCATTCGTTGTCGGGATGTTGCTGACGCCGCCGGATGTCTTCTCGCAAACGCTGTTGGCGATCCCGATGTACTGTCTGTTTGAAATCGGTGTCTTCTTCTCACGCTTTTACGTTGGTAAAGGGCGAAATCGGGAAGAGGAAAACGACGCTGAAGCAGAAAGCGAAAAAACTGAAGAATAAATTCAACCGCCCGTCAGGGCGGTTGTCATATGGAGTACAGGATGTTTGATATCGGCGTTAATTTGACCAGTTCGCAATTTGCGAAAGACCGTGATGATGTTGTAGCGCGCGCTTTTGACGCGGGAGTTAATGGGCTACTCATCACCGGCACTAACCTGCGTGAAAGCCAGCAGGCGCAAAAGCTGGCGCGTCAGTATTCGTCCTGTTGGTCAACGGCGGGCGTACATCCTCACGACAGCAGCCAGTGGCAAGCTGCGACTGAAGAAGCGATTATTGAGCTGGCCGCGCAGCCAGAAGTGGTGGCGATTGGTGAATGTGGTCTCGACTTTAACCGCAACTTTTCGACGCCGGAAGAGCAGGAACGCGCTTTTGTTGCCCAGCTACGCATTGCCGCAGATTTAAACATGCCGGTATTTATGCACTGTCGCGATGCCCACGAGCGGTTTATGACATTGCTGGAGCCGTGGCTGGATAAACTGCCTGGTGCGGTTCTTCATTGCTTTACCGGCACACGCGAAGAGATGCAGGCGTGCGTGGCGCATGGAATTTATATCGGCATTACCGGTTGGGTTTGCGATGAACGACGCGGACTGGAGCTGCGGGAACTTTTGCCGTTGATTCCGGCGGAAAAATTACTGATCGAAACTGATGCGCCGTATCTGCTCCCTCGCGATCTCACGCCAAAGCCATCATCCCGGCGCAACGAGCCAGCCCATCTGCCCCATATTTTGCAACGTATTGCGCACTGGCGTGGAGAAGATGCCGCATGGCTGGCTGCCACCACGGATGCTAATGTCAAAACACTGTTTGGGATTGCGTTTTAGAGTTTGCGGAACTCGGTGTTCTTCACACTGTGCTTAATCTCTTTATTAATAAGATTAAGCAATAGCATGGAGCGAGCCTCACCATCGGGTTCGGTGAAAATGGCCTGAAAGCCTTCGAACGCGCCTTCGGTAATAATCACCTTATCTCCCGGATAAGGGGTTGCCGGATCGACAATGTCTTTCGGTTTATATACCGATAGCTGATGAATCACCGCCGATGGGACTATCGCTGGCGACGCGCCAAAGCGCACGAAGTGACTGACACCGCGGGTCGCGTTGATAGTCGTGGTATGAATCACTTCTGGATCAAATTCGACAAACAGGTAGTTGGGAAACAATGGCTCACTGACTGCAGTACGTTTTCCACGCACGATTTTTTCCAGGGTGATCATCGGTGCCAGGCAATTCACAGCCTGTCTTTCGAGGTGTTCCTGGGCACGTTGAAGTTGCCCGCGCTTGCAGTACAGTAAATACCAGGATTGCATAATGACTCTTATCCGTTTAATCGGGGCGCAAGGATAGCAAAAGCTTTACGCTAAGTTAATTATATTCCCCGGTTTGCGTTATACCGTCAGAGTTCACGCTAATTTAACAAATTTACAGCATCGCAAAGATGAACGCCGTATAATGGGCGCAGATTAAGAGGCTACAATGGACGCCATGAAATATAACGATTTACGCGACTTCTTGACGCTGCTTGAACAGCAGGGTGAGCTAAAACGTATCACGCTCCCGGTGGATCCGCATCTGGAAATCACTGAAATTGCTGACCGCACTTTGCGTGCCGGTGGGCCTGCGCTGTTGTTCGAAAACCCTAAAGGCTACTCAATGCCGGTGCTGTGCAACCTGTTCGGTACGCCAAAGCGCGTGGCGATGGGCATGGGGCAGGAAGATGTTTCGGCGCTGCGTGAAGTTGGTAAATTATTGGCGTTTCTGAAAGAGCCGGAGCCGCCAAAAGGTTTCCGCGACCTGTTTGATAAACTGCCGCAGTTTAAGCAAGTATTGAACATGCCGACAAAGCGGCTGCGTGGTGCGCCCTGCCAACAAAAAATCGTCTCTGGCGATGACGTCGATCTCAATCGCATTCCCATTATGACCTGCTGGCCGGAAGATGCCGCGCCGCTGATTACCTGGGGGCTGACAGTGACGCGCGGCCAACATAAAGAGCGGCAGAATCTGGGCATTTATCGCCAGCAGCTGATTGGTAAAAACAAACTGATTATGCGCTGGCTGTCGCATCGCGGCGGCGCGCTGGATTATCAGGAGTGGTGTGCGGCGCATCCGGGCGAACGTTTCCCGGTTTCTGTGGCGCTGGGTGCCGATCCCGCCACGATTCTCGGTGCAGTCACTCCCGTTCCGGATACGCTTTCAGAGTATGCGTTTGCCGGATTGCTACGTGGCACCAAGACCGAAGTGGTGAAGTGTATCTCCAATGATCTTGAAGTGCCCGCCAGTGCGGAGATTGTGCTGGAAGGGTATATCGAACAAGGCGAAACTGCGCCGGAAGGGCCGTATGGCGACCACACCGGTTACTATAATGAAGTCGATAGTTTCCCGGTATTTACCGTGACGCATATTACCCAGCGTGAAGATGCGATTTACCATTCCACCTATACCGGGCGTCCGCCAGATGAGCCCGCGGTGCTGGGTGTCGCACTGAACGAAGTGTTTGTGCCGATTCTGCAAAAACAGTTCCCGGAAATTGTCGATTTTTACCTGCCGCCGGAAGGCTGCTCTTATCGCCTGGCGGTAGTGACAATCAAAAAACAGTACGCCGGACACGCGAAGCGCGTCATGATGGGCGTCTGGTCGTTCTTACGCCAGTTTATGTACACTAAATTTGTGATCGTTTGCGATGATGACGTTAACGCACGCGACTGGAACGATGTGATTTGGGCGATTACCACCCGTATGGACCCGGCGCGGGATACTGTTCTGGTAGAAAATACGCCTATTGATTATCTGGATTTTGCCTCGCCTGTCTCCGGGCTGGGTTCAAAAATGGGGCTGGATGCCACGAATAAATGGCCGGGGGAAACCCAGCGTGAATGGGGACGTCCCATCAAAAAAGATCCAGATGTTGTCGCGCATATTGACGCCATCTGGGATGAACTGGCTATTTTTAACAACGGTAAAAGCGCCTGATGCGCGTTTGTTTTGCCCTATTTATCGATCCGACAGAGAAAGCGCATGACAACCTTAAGCTGTAAAGTGACCTCGGTAGAAGCTATCACGGATACCGTATATCGTGTCCGCATCGTGCCAGACGCGGCCTTTTCTTTTCGTGCTGGTCAGTATTTGATGGTAGTGATGGATGAGCGCGACAAACGTCCGTTCTCAATGGCTTCGACGCCGGATGAAAAAGGGTTTATCGAGCTGCATATTGGCGCTTCTGAAATCAACCTTTACGCGAAAGCAGTCATGGACCGCATCCTCAAAGATCATCAAATCGTGGTCGACATTCCCCACGGAGAAGCGTGGCTGCGCGATGATGAAGAGCGTCCGATGATTTTGATTGCGGGCGGCACCGGGTTCTCTTATGCCCGCTCGATTTTGCTGACAGCGTTGGCGCGTAACCCAAACCGTGATATCACCATTTACTGGGGCGGGCGTGAAGAGCAGCATCTGTATGATCTCTGCGAGCTTGAGGCGCTTTCGTTGAAGCATCCTGGTCTGCAAGTGGTGCCGGTGGTTGAACAACCGGAAGCGGGCTGGCGTGGGCGTACTGGCACCGTGTTAACGGCGGTATTGCAGGATCACGGTACGCTGGCAGAGCATGATATCTATATTGCCGGACGTTTTGAGATGGCGAAAATTGCCCGCGATCTGTTTTGCAGTGAGCGTAATGCGCGGGAAGATCGCCTGTTTGGCGATGCGTTTGCATTTATCTGAGATATAAAAAAACCCGCCCCTGACAGGCGGGAAGAACGGCAACTAAACTGTTATTCAGTGGCATTTAGATCTATGACGTATCTGGCAAACCATGCCCGATGCGACGCTGTCGCGTCTTATCGTGCCTACAAATAGTCCGAACCGTAGGCCGGATAAGGCGTTTACGCCGCATCCGGCAATTGGTGCATGATGCCTGATGCGACGCTGGCGCGTCTTATCAGGCCTACATTGGTGCCGGATCGGTAGACCGGATAAGGCGTTCACGCCGCATCCGGCAAGTGGTTAAACCCGCTCAAACACCGTCGCAATACCCTGACCCAGACCGATACACATCGTCGCCAGACCAAACTGAACGTCTTTGCGTTCCATCAGATTCAGCAGCGTGGTGCTGATACGCGCACCGGAACAACCCAGCGGATGACCCAGCGCGATCGCGCCACCGTTGAGGTTGATCTTCTCGTCAATCTGCTCAATTAGTCCCAGATCTTTAATACATGGCAGGATCTGCGCGGCAAAGGCTTCGTTCATTTCAAACACGCCGATATCGCTGGCAGAAAGCCCCGCTTTTTTCAGCGCCAGTTTCGAGGCCGGAACCGGGCCGTAACCCATAATCGATGGGTCACAACCAACGACCGCCATCGAACGCACACGAGCGCGCGGCTTAAGACCTAATTCATGGGCGCGGCTTTCACTCATCACCAGCATGGCAGCTGCGCCATCGGAAAGTGCAGAAGATGTGCCCGCCGTTACCATACCGTTTACTGGATCAAACGCCGGACGCAGCGTGGCGAGGGCTTCCACGGTGGTTTCCGGGCGAATCACTTCGTCGTAATTAAACTGCTTCAGGACGCCGTCGGCATCGTGACCACCGGTCGGGATGATTTCATTTTTAAATGCGGCCGACTGCGTGGCGGCCCAGGCGCGGGCGTGTGACCGCGCGGCAAAGGCATCCTGCATTTCACGGCTGATACCGTGCATACGCGCCAGCATTTCTGCCGTTAAGCCCATCATGCCCGCCGCTTTGGCGACATTGCGGCTCAGGCCGGGGTGAAAATCGACGCCGTGACTCATCGGCACATGGCCCATATGCTCCACGCCGCCAACCAGACATGCCTGCGCATCGCCAGTCATGATCATTCGTGCTGCGTCATGCAGTGCCTGCATGGATGAACCACACAAGCGATTGACGGTAACCGCCGGGACAGAGTGCGGCACTTCTGCCAGCAGCGCCGCGTTACGGGCGATGTTAAAACCCTGCTCCAGCGTCTGCTGCACACAACCCCAGTAAATATCGTCGAGGGCCGCCGCTTCCAGCGCCGGGTTACGCGCCAGCAGGCTACGCATTAAATGAGCGGAGAGATCTTCCGCACGCACGTTACGAAAAGCACCGCCCTTCGAACGGCCCATCGGGGTGCGAATTGCATCGACAATGACAACCTGTTCCATTGTGACTCCTTAAGCCGTTTTCAGGTCGCCAACCGGACGGGCTGGCTCAACCGGAGGATAGTACGGTTCGTTATGACGCGCTTTATTACGCAGACCTTCCGGCACTTCATACAGCGGGCCGAGGTGCTGATATTGCTGTGCCATATCGAGGTATTTTGCGCTACCGAGGGTGTCCAGCCAGCGGAACGCGCCGCCGTGGAACGGAGGGAAGCCCAGGCCGTAGACCAGCGCCATATCCGCTTCTGCCGGAGTGGCGATAATGCTTTCTTCCAGACAGCGCACCACTTCGTTGACCATCGGGATCATCATGCGGGCGATAATCTCTTCTTCGCTGAAATCGCGCTTCGGCTGGCTCACTTCTGCCAGCAGGTCGTCAACGACGGCGTCTTCTTCTTTCTTCGGCTTACCTTTGCTGTCTTCTTTATAACGCCAGAAACCGAGGCCGTTCTTCTGACCAAAGCGGTTGGCATCAAACAGCGCGTCGATGGTATCGCGATAATCTTTCTGCATCCGCTGCGGGAAGCCTGCTGCCATGACAGCCTGGGCATGATGCGCGGTGTCAATGCCCACGACATCCAGCAGATATGCCGGACCCATCGGCCAGCCAAACTGTTTTTCCATTACTTTGTCGATCTTGCGGAAATCCGCGCCGTCGCGCAGCAACTGGCTGAAACCGGCGAAATACGGGAACAGCACGCGGTTGACGAAGAAGCCGGGGCAGTCGTTAACCACAATCGGCGTTTTGCCCATCTTGCTCGCCCAGGCGACGACTTTCGCGATGGTTTCGTCGGAGCTTTTCTCGCCGCGAATAATTTCCACCAACGGCATTCGGTGGACCGGGTTAAAGAAGTGCATCCCGCAGAAGTTTTCCGGACGTTCCAGCGCGTTGGCCAGTTCGCTGATAGGAATGGTTGAAGTGTTAGACGCCAGCACGGTATCCGGGCGTACTTTTTGTTCGGTTTCTGCCAGTACGGCTTTTTTCACTTTCGGATTTTCGACAACCGCTTCTACCACAACATCCACGCGGTCAAATCCGGCGTAGTCGAGCGTTGGGTGGATTGTGGAGATCACGCCAGCCAGTTTCAGACCATCGATCTTGCCGCGCTCAAGCTGCTTGTTCAGCAGTTTCGCAGCTTCGGTCATGCCGAGGGTTAACGACTTGTCGTTGATATCTTTCATGATAACCGGCACGCCTTTCCACGCAGACTGGTAAGCGATGCCGCCGCCCATGATGCCTGCGCCCAGCACAGCGGCCTGTTTCGGTGTTTCAATGTCTTTGGTGAGTTTCTTCGCTTTGCCTTTTACATATTGATCGTTAAGGAAAATGCCGACCAGTGCGCGGGCTTCGTTGGTGTGCGCCAGCGGGACAAAACTTTTGTTTTCCAGATTTAATGCTTCTTCACGACCAAAACGGGCCGCAGCTTCAATGGTTTTTACTGCGGTGATGGGGGCCGGATAATGTTTCCCCGCCGTTTGCGCGACCATCCCTTTAGCGATGGTGAAGCTCATGGTAGCTTCAATCTTGCTCAGTTTTAGCGGTTCCAGCTTCGGCTGACGTTTTGCTTTCCAGTCGAGGTCACCGTTAATGGCCTGGCGTAAAATCGCCTTCGCGCCTTCAACCAGTTTTTCTGCTTTGACTACGCCATCCACCAGACCGATTTTCAGCGCCTGATCCGCGCCGACATCTTTACCGGCAGCAATGATTTCCAGCGCACTGTCAGCGCCCAGCATACGTGGCATACGTACAGAACCGCCAAAGCCCGGCATGATGCCCAGTTTGGTTTCCGGCAGACCGATGCGCAGATCCGGCGTCGCCAGACGATAATCGGTCGCCAGCACGCATTCGCAGCCACCGCCCAGCGCATAGCCGTTGACGGCAGCAATGGTCGGCACCGGCAGATCTTCCAGGCGATTAAACACGCTATTGGCAAAGTGCAGCCACTGACTTAACTGTTCTTCAGGAACGAGGAACAGGGACAAAAATTCGGTGATATCAGCACCGACGATAAAGGCTGCTTTGTTCGAACGCAGCAGCAGCCCTTTTAGATCTGATTGCTGTTCCAGCACGCCGATGACCTCGCCGAGGCTGGCGACGGTCGCAGTGTCGAGTTTATTAACTGAACCTGGGGCATCAAATACCAGTTCGGCAATGCCATCTTCCAGCCAGTCAAGGTACAGGGTGTCGCCTTTGTAAAGCATGTCAGTCTCCTGAATCCGCAAGGTGATCTGGTCGTACCAGATGAGTCGAAGTGTGTATTTTGTGTTAAAAATATGCAAACAAAAGATTAAAGAAATGCCGATCTGATCACGCTCGGCAGAAATCACGCTCTGGATGAACGATGTGCTAAGATGCGGAGACTTAAGGTCAAAAAAACAGAAGGGTAAAAAATGGAATCACTGGCCTCGCTCTATAAAAATCATATAGCTACCTTACAAGAACGGACTCGCGATGCGCTGGCGCGCTTCAAGCTGGATGCGTTACTTATTCACTCCGGCGAGCTGTTCAATGTTTTTCTCGACGATCATCCCTATCCGTTTAAAGTGAACCCGCAATTCAAAGCGTGGGTGCCGGTAACTCAGGTGCCAAACTGCTGGTTGCTGGTGGATGGCGTGAATAAGCCGAAACTGTGGTTCTATCTGCCGGTTGATTACTGGCACAACGTCGAACCGCTGCCGACCTCCTTCTGGACTGAAGATGTAGAAGTGATCGCGCTGCCAAAAGCCGATGGCATTGGTAGTCTGTTGCCTGCTGCGCGCGGCAATATCGGTTATATCGGTCCGGTGCCGGAACGTGCGCTGCAACTGGGTATTGAGGCCAGCAACATCAACCCGAAAGGGGTGATCGACTACCTGCATTACTACCGCTCCTTCAAAACCGAGTACGAACTGGCCTGTATGCGTGAAGCGCAGAAAATGGCGGTCAACGGTCATCGTGCGGCAGAAGAAGCGTTCCGTTCTGGCATGAGCGAGTTCGATATCAATATTGCCTATCTGACCGCGACCGGTCATCGTGATACCGACGTACCTTACAGCAACATTGTGGCGCTTAACGAACACGCTGCGGTGTTGCATTACACCAAACTGGACCACCAGGCACCGGAAGAGATGCGCAGCTTCCTGCTGGATGCCGGGGCCGAATATAACGGCTATGCGGCTGACCTGACCCGTACCTGGTCGGCAAAAAGCGACAACGACTACGCACAGCTGGTGAAAGACGTAAATGATGAACAACTGGCGCTGATCGCTACCATGAAAGCAGGCGTTAGCTATGTGGATTACCACATCCAGTTCCATCAGCGCATCGCCAAACTGCTGCGTAAACATCAAATCATCACCGATATGAGTGAAGAAGCGATGGTCGAAAACGATCTCACCGGACCGTTTATGCCGCACGGTATCGGCCATCCGCTGGGCCTGCAGGTGCATGACGTCGCCGGTTTTATGCAGGATGATAGCGGTACGCACCTCGCGGCACCGGCAAAATATCCGTACCTGCGCTGCACCCGTATTCTCCAGCCGGGCATGGTGTTAACCATTGAACCGGGTATCTACTTCATCGAATCGCTGCTGGCACCGTGGCGTGAAGGGCAGTTCAGCAAGCACTTCAACTGGCAGAAAATTGAAGCACTGAAACCGTTCGGCGGCATTCGTATCGAAGACAACGTGGTGATCCACGAAAATAACGTGGAAAACATGACCCGGGATCTGAAACTGGCGTGATGGAAAGCTGGTTAATTCCTGCGGCACCGGTCACGGTCGTTGAAGAGATCAAAAAAAGCCGCTTCATAACGATGTTGGCGCATACCGATGGCGTTGAGGCGGCGAAAGCGTTTGTTGAATCGGTGCGGGCAGAACACCCCGATGCCCGCCACCATTGCGTGGCGTGGGTGGCGGGTGCGCCGGATGATTCTCAACAGCTGGGTTTCTCTGACGACGGGGAGCCGGCGGGGACGGCAGGGAAACCGATGCTCGCCCAGCTAATGGGCAGCGGCGTCGGGGAAATTACCGCTGTGGTAGTGCGCTACTACGGCGGCATATTGCTTGGCACCGGTGGGTTAGTGAAAGCGTATGGCGGCGGCGTGAATCAGGCGCTGCGCCAGCTAACGACCCAACGCAAGACGCCATTAACCGAATATACTTTGCAATGTGAATATAGTCAGTTAACCGGCATTGAAGCGTTGCTGGGGCAGTGTGACGGCAAAATTATCAACAGTGATTATCAGGCATTCGTTCTGCTGCGGGTGGCGCTTCCGGCGGCGAAAGTGGCTGAATTTTCCGCAAAGCTGGCGGATTTTAGCCGTGGTTCATTGCAATTGTTAGCGATTGAAGAATAATCCCCACTTCGTTTTGCAGAACTAAGGAAGCGGCAGAGATGCATTTTCGCGCCATTACCCGAATCGTTGGACTACTGGTCATCTTATTTTCAGGGACCATGATTATCCCTGGGCTGGTAGCACTCATCTACCGGGATGGAGCGGGCCGCGCTTTTACCCAGACCTTTTTTGTCGCCCTCGCCATTGGCTCTATGCTGTGGTGGCCGAACCGCAAAGAGAAGGGCGAACTGAAATCCCGTGAGGGGTTTCTGATAGTGGTGCTGTTCTGGACCGTGCTGGGTAGTGTCGGTGCGCTCCCTTTTATCTTCTCGGAAAGCCCGAACCTCACGATTACCGATGCGTTTTTTGAATCTTTCTCTGGCCTGACCACCACCGGGGCCACTACGCTGGTGGGGCTGGATTCGCTCCCTCATGCCATCCTCTTTTATCGCCAGATGCTGCAATGGTTTGGCGGGATGGGGATCATCGTGTTGGCGGTTGCGATACTGCCTATCCTCGGCGTGGGTGGGATGCAGCTCTATCGCGCAGAAATGCCCGGCCCGCTGAAAGATAACAAAATGCGCCCGCGAATTGCGGAAACGGCGAAAACCCTGTGGTTGATTTATGTCTTGCTGACCGTCGCCTGTGCGCTGGCGTTGTGGTTTGCCGGAATGGATGCCTTTGATGCCATCGGCCATAGCTTTGCGACTATCGCTATTGGCGGCTTCTCGACACATGATGCCAGTATCGGTTATTTCGACAGCCCGACTATTAACACTATCATTGCTATCTTCCTGCTGATCTCCGGCTGTAACTACGGTCTGCACTTTTCACTGTTAAGTGGGCGTAGTCTGAAGGTTTATTGGCGCGATCCGGAATTTCGCATGTTTATCGGCGTACAGTTTACGCTGGTGGTTATTTGTACACTCGTACTGTGGTTTCATAATGTCTACAGTTCGGCGCTGATGACAATTAACCAGGCGTTTTTCCAGGTGGTATCGATGGCGACAACCGCCGGGTTTACGACTGACAGCATTGCCCGCTGGCCGCTCTTTTTGCCGGTACTGCTTTTATGTTCAGCTTTTATCGGCGGTTGCGCCGGGTCAACGGGCGGTGGCCTGAAAGTGATCCGCATCCTGCTGCTGTTTAAGCAGGGGAACCGTGAGCTGAAACGACTGGTGCATCCGAACGCCGTCTATAGCATTAAGCTGGGGAATCGCGCACTGCCGGAACGTATCCTCGAAGCCGTTTGGGGATTTTTCTCCGCCTATGCATTGGTGTTTATTGTCAGTATGCTGGCGATTATCGCCACGGGCGTGGATGACTTTTCTGCCTTTGCCTCAGTTGTTGCGACATTGAATAACCTGGGGCCAGGGCTTGGCGTGGTTGCTGATAACTTTACCAGTATGAACCCGGTGGCTAAATGGATCCTGATTGCCAACATGCTGTTTGGTCGTCTTGAGGTCTTTACATTGCTGGTGCTCTTTACCCCGACTTTCTGGCGTGAATGATGGAGTAATACGTGAAAACATTAATTCTTTTCTCAACAAGGGACGGACAAACGCGCGAGATTGCCTCCTACCTGGCTTCGGAACTGAAAGAACTGGGGATCCAGACGGATGTCGCCAATGTGCACCGCATTGAAGAACCACAATGGGAAAACTATGACCGTGTGGTCATTGGTGCTTCTATTCGCTATGGTCACTACCACTCTGCGTTCCAGGAATTTGTCAAAAAACATGCGACGCGACTGAATTCGATGCCGAGCGCCTTTTATTCCGTAAACCTGGTGGCGCGCAAACCGGAGAAGCGTACTCCACAGACCAACAGCTACGCGCGGAAGTTTCTGATGAACTCGCAATGGCGTCCCGATCGCTGCGCGGTCATTGCCGGGGCGCTGCGTTACCCACGTTATCGCTGGTATGACCGTTTTATGATCAAGCTGATTATGAAGATGTCAGGCGGTGAAACGGATACGCGCAAAGAAGTTGTCTATACCGATTGGGAGCAGGTGGCGAATTTCGCCCGAGAAATCGCCCATTTAACCGACAAACCGACGCTGAAATAAGCATAAAGAATAAAAAATGCGCGGTCAGAAAATTATTTTAAATTTCCTCTTGTCAGACCGGAATAACTCCCTATAATGCGCCACCACTGACACGGAACAACGGCAAACACGCCGCCGGGTCAGCGGGGTTCTCCTGAGAATCTCAACAGAGAAAAGTAAAAAAATGCTTGACTCTGTAGCGGGAAAGCGTATTATGCACACCCCGCGCCGCTGAGAAAAAGCGAAGCGGCACTGCTCTTTAACAATTTATCAGACAATCTGTGTGGGCACTCGAAGATACGGATTCTTAACGTCGCAAGACGATAAATGAATACCAAGTCTCAAGAGTGAACACGTAATTCATTACGAAGTTTAATTCTTTGAGCATCAAACTTTTAAATTGAAGAGTTTGATCATGGCTCAGATTGAACGCTGGCGGCAGGCCTAACACA
>OJKG01000109.1_pt1 | contig 11406 bp, 12 predicted proteins | sample 1596561 | NCBI WGS metagenome assembly OJKG01 (sample SAMEA4350139, study PRJEB24818) | metagenome | biome: human; feature: gut; material: faeces | place: Denmark | collected 2013-09
GAGGCAGCACCTGGCACGGCTGGGACGGAAGTCGCTGTCGTTCTCAAAATCGGTGGAGCTGCATGACAAAGTCATCGGGCATTATCTGAACATAAAACACTATCAATAAGTTGGAGTCATTACCAGGTGCGCCAATAACAGGGAGCTGTGAAATCCATTCGCCAATTCGCCCGGACGATTGCCCGAGATAAATGTGTTCTGTTGGCATTCTTGCTGCCAGTTCATTTACCAGGCTTGCCGTGAGGGTCGATTTACCTGAACCATCACATCCTACAATGGCAATAACACGCACTGGCGTGGAATTAATTATTGACATATTACGTTGACTCACGAAAAACCCGGCAGTAAATAATGTATTGAATATTACGTGGTCCGTGCTCAGAATATCCGTTCAACCTTATTGTGACAATGGTTAATTGTGACATTGACCTGAATTACGCTTTCATAAAAACATATTAACCAAATAAATATTTTTAATGGATATTTAAATTAAAGGATATATTCATGCAGTCAATAACACCTCCATTAATTGCCGTTATTGGTAGCGATGGTTCAGGCAAGTCAACGGTGTGTGAACATCTTATTACCGTTGTCGAAAAATATGGTGCTGCCGAAAGAGTTCATTAGGAAAACAGGCCGGAAATGTCGGTCGTGCAGTGACAAAATTACCGTTGATGGGAAAATCCTTACATAAAACAATTGAACGAAATCAGGTGAAAACAGCAAAAAAATTGCCTGGACCAGTTCCGGCGCTGGTAATTACAGCGTTTGTCGCCCGTCGCTTACTGCGCTTTCGTCATATGCTTGCCTGTCGTCGTCGCGGGTTAATTGTTCTAACCGACCGTTATCCTCAGGACCAAATTCCTGGCGCTTACGATGGTACGGTGTTCCCACCTAACGTTGAAGGTGGTCGTTTTGTCTCATGGCTGGCAAGCCAGGAACGTAAAGCGTTTCACTGGATGGCGAGCCATAAGCCTGATCTGGTCATCAAACTCAATGTTGACCTTGAAGTTGCCTGTGCACGTAAACCCGACCATAAACGGGAATCGCTGGCGAGGAAGATTGCCATAACGCCACAGTTAACCTTTGGTGGTGCACAACTGGTTGATATCGATGCCAATCAGCCACTGGAACAGGTGTTGGTTGATGCAGAAAAAGCGATTACGGATTTTATGACCGCGCGTGGTTATCACTAGTCAAAAATGGAAATGCCCGATCGCCAGGACCGGGCATTTTCAGGAAGGTTAAATCAACTGCAATGCTATCCAGTACAGCCCACCAGAAAGAAAAATTGCCGCCGGTAAAGTAAATACCCACGCCATCAGGATGCTGGTTACCGTTTTACGCTGTAACCCACCGCCGTCCACCACCATCGTCCCTGCAACTGCAGACGAGAGGACGTGTGTTGTGGAGACGGGCATCCCAATATAACTGGCAAGACCGATAGACACTGCCGCCGTCATTTGTGCCGCCATGCCTTGCGCATACGTCATGCCGCGCTTACCAATCTTCTCACCGATGGTCATCGCTACACGACGCCAGCCAATCATGGTGCCAATGCCGAGCGCCAGTGCTACCGCCATGATGATCCACACCGGAGCGTACTCAATGGTGCTTAACATATCGCTGCGAAGTTTTTTCAGCAGGTTCTGGTCTTCTTTACTGACGCCTGGCAGTTTCGCTAGCTTCGCGGAGGTATCAGAGATGCACAGCATAATGCGGCGCAGCTGGCTGCGCTGACTCACGCTTAACGGCTCGTAACTTTCCATATTGCCTGGCAGCATCGTTTTAACGCGCGCAATAGCATCAAAGGTATTTGCCGGATGACAGTGAAACTCTGTTACTTGCGTGCCATCAGTCGATGCTGCAGGCAATGGAGGTTCCATCGCAATCAACTTCTGCGGCAGTTCAGGATGCTGTTGCAGGTAGTGTTCGAAGTTGGTAACGGCATCGCGGGTACGGGTAATTTCATAGCCGGACGCATTCATATTGACGACGAAGCCAGCAGGGGCAATCCCCACCAGTACCAGCATTACCAGGCCGATCCCTTTTTGTCCGTCGTTCGCGCCGTGCGAAAACGCCACGCCCGCAGCGGAAACAATCAGCGCAATACGCGTCCAGAATGGCGGTTTACGTTTGCCTTTTTTCTTTTTGCGATCTTCCGGAATGCGGTGAATACGGTCACGCTTTTTCGTCCCGCTCCAGTAGCGTCGCAGCAGGAATATCAGGCCTCCCGCAATGACCAGGCCGACGATAGGGGAAACAATCAGCGAGGAGAAAATTTTGGTCACTTCACGCAGGTTTAACGCATCCATCACCGATGAGCCGGTTAACAGCGCGTTGGTTAAACCGATGCCGATAATCGCACCAATCAAGGTGTGCGAACTGGAGGCCGGTAAACCGAAGAACCACGTTCCCAGGTTCCAGATAATCGCCGCCAGCAGCATGGAAAAGACCATCGCCAGGCCGTGGGTTGACCCCATATTCAGCAACAAATCGGTTGGCAACATATGGACAATGGCATAGGCAACGCTAAGTCCGCCCAATAACACGCCAAAAAAGTTAAAAAATGCCGCCATCACCACAGCAAGTTGTGGTTGCATGGCACGAGTATAAATAACGGCTGCCACCGCATTCGCCGTGTCATGAAAACCATTGATTGCTTCGTAGAACAACACAAATGCCAGAGCAAGCAATAACAAAAGCCCTGTGTATATATCAAGGCCAACAAATAAATTTAGCATATATTAGATTACGCCATTTTGAATTTACGAACGGACGCATTATCAGTGACTTTAACGGCATGGGCAAAGTGAAATATCATTTTTTAACGATAAAAAGAGTGTTATTTCTTGTGTATCAGACAATAAGCATTCATTCAAAACCTTTAGAAATAATCAAAACACAGGTATTCCACTGGTTAATATATTCACATATGAAATGAATAAATATTGGAATATATAAATATTGAATATTTTGATTAATCCCCGTACTGATTATTCTTCATAATCAGTACGGGGTTGCTACAACATGTATTACTTTTTCACCACAATTAACGGTTCAATATCACTCTCTTTTTTGATGACCAGTGATTCATCACCGCGCAAACACGTCCCACCGTAGTTGCCGCCAACGGTGAAGGTACATACCTGAATGTATTTACCGTCCACTTTCGGCAAACACCACAGTTGCTGATAGATGTTTTTCTGCTCGGCAAATTTACCGCTGGTTTTGTCCAGCACCTCTTCATGATGGCTGACGAGGTCGATATTGCTGCCACAGCGACCGGCGATCGGTTTCACTGCGTAACCTGTTTTCACCAGTTCATCATTAACAGTGAAATCGGTATCCAGCAGGTAACGATGGTGCGGGAACAGCGACCAGAGGATCGGCAGAATCGCTTTGTTGCCGGGGATCACCGTCCACAGCGGCTCAAAGACCAGCACTTCCGGGCGCAGCAATACGTCGATAAGACGCACTTCGTTTTGCGGATGACCGGTACGGATTGGCACCGCAGCAAACTCACGGTCGCTAACTTCACGAATCTGATCAAACGCGGTTTCCCACGCCCAGGTTTTCCACACGCAGTTAACCAGTCGCCCTTCCCCATCAATCAGTTGCCCGGCAGCATCCCAGCCCAGTTCATCCAATCCACGCAAGATACTCGTTTCAAAGCCCGCCTGGTGCAGCGCCTGCTCCATAAACTGCGCGTGATAGTTTTCCTCGATATCTTTGTCCTGCATGATATGGACAAACGGACGTGCACGACTGTGTTTCCAGGCACCAGCCAATTCGTTAATCAGCCCTTCCGCCGGATTGAAGCCGTTGCCTTTATAGCCCTGCTCCGCCCAACGTTCGAGGATCAAGCCCGCTTCGGTATGACAGGAGGCGGAGTCGGCGTTGTACTCGTAAACCTTCAGGCCACGCTCATCCATGCAGAAATCCATACGACCAGTGATCATATGGTGACGGCGACGCTGCCAGGAGAGACGCAAACGTGGCCAGAGGATTTTCGGGATGTCGAACAGCGCCAGCAGGTTGTCATCTTTCAGCACCTTGTCGGTTGCGTGAAGATACATCAGGTGCAGCTCGTTGGTGGCTTTAATTAGCTCCTGCTCGGCACTCTCGGTAATGGTGTAGTAATGATAAGGATCCTGATTGATCACCTGACCGTTGGCCTGCACATAGGCGTTTTGCAGCGGATCTTTTTCATCCAGCCATTTACCGTCAAACTGGCCTTTGTTTTCCAGGCGCGCTCCGCTGATTTTCAGCAGCTCGCCTGCAATTTCCGGCTGCGGTAAGCTGTATTCAGTATCTTCCGTCTGGATCATCCAGCCCAGAATGGTGGTGTCATCAAAAGTGTCTTTCAGGGTATAGCAGCCGTTTTCGACCACCATCTCCAGCTCGCGCGTCCACTGTTGCCCTTGCGGCAACGGGGAATGAATCACGTTCTGTTCCGCAATACGGACTTTGTTGCCATGCAATTGGGTAATGATGGCGACATGGCCAGTGTCTTTAAATTCACCGCCTTTATCCCAGATAAGAAGCGCACCCGCGACCGGCGCACGCGGCGAGCCGTTAGGAAATGCCTGCAATGGCAGGATGTTGTCATTAACCACTTCTCGCAGGAAGCGCAGCGAGAAAATCTCCCACGCCATACCCACGTCAGTAAAGACCACACCGTAATTCAGAAAGAGAAAACGGCGAGCAAATTCAACGCATTGCCACTTGTGGCCCATATATTCGTCGTCGATATAGCTACGGAATACGGCGTCATCTTCGTATTCCTGCGGATCGAGAGAACTGTAATCTGAAGAGTAGATTGCTACCCCACCTGGGGCGTAGCCCAATAATGTCCCGAACGGGGCATCCTGGCTGGTCGTTCCTTTGCTCATCACTTTACCTTTAACAATACAACCTAAGCAGTTGGCGTAATTGTTGTGCTCTGATTACCTGCTCAGCGACATTAACCGGACAGAGGTCAGACTAATCATACACCTCATCGCAGCGGCTGGCGCAAAGGGTTAAAAAATTCACATTCTGTACAGCAAGTGACCTGCTACACTGCTTCAACACTACCACTCAGAAGGCAACTCACTATGACAGACAATACTTATCAGCCCGCGAAAGTCTGGACGTGGGATAAATCCGCTGGCGGCGCGTTCGCCAATATCAATCGCCCGGTTTCTGGTCCGACGCATGAAAAAACGCTGCCCGTTGGCAAACACCCATTGCAACTTTATTCGCTGGGAACGCCGAACGGTCAGAAAGTAACGATTATGCTTGAGGAGCTGCTGGCGCTGGGCGTTACTGGTGCAGAGTACGACGCCTGGCTGATTCGTATTGGCGATGGCGATCAATTCTCCAGCGGCTTTGTCGAAGTGAACCCAAACTCGAAGATCCCGGCGCTGCGCGATCATACGCATAATCCGCCGATCCGCGTGTTTGAATCTGGTTCGATCCTGCTTTATCTGGCGGAGAAATTTGGCTACTTCCTGCCGCAGGATTTGGCAAAGCGTACTGAAACGATGAACTGGCTGTTCTGGTTACAGGGCGCGGCACCGTTCCTCGGCGGTGGTTTTGGTCACTTTTACCATTACGCACCGGTAAAGATTGAGTACGCCATCAACCGCTTTACCATGGAAGCCAAACGTCTGCTCGACGTGCTGGATAAGCAACTGGCGCAGCATAAGTTTGTTGCGGGCGATGAGTACACCATTGCGGATATGGCGATTTGGCCGTGGTTTGGCAACGTGGTGTTAGGTGGTGTGTATGATGCCGCTGAGTTTCTTGATGCGGGCAGTTATAAGCATGTACAACGCTGGGCGAAAGAAGTAGGCGAACGTCCGGCGGTGAAACGTGGGCGTATTGTTAACCGCACCAACGGACCGCTGAATGAGCAGTTGCATGAGCGCCATGACGCCAGTGATTTCGAGACGAATACGGAAGATAAGCGTCAGGGGTAAGGGTTGGTGTTCGTCGCAGCAAGCCATCCAGGCCGGATAAGGCGTTCACGCCGCATCCGGCAATCGTGCACAATGCCTGATGCGACGCTGCCGCGTCTTATCAGGCCTACGAAAGCTAATCATCACGCGCTGGTAATGTCGTAATCCATTTGGCGCAGTGCGTCTAATGTGGCTTTGGCTTCATCTTCGTCGATGATGCTCATGGCAAATCCGACGTGTACCAGCACCCACTGGCCCAGTAGATCGGCAGGGTTACCTTCACAAATCAGGGCGATATTCACATCGCGCTTGATACCACATACTTCAACCTGCGCAAGCTGGTGAATATCTTCACCGACAGCCAGCACCTGGCCTGGAACGCCAATACACATTATTAACTCCGGTTATTCAACTTCAATACTTTTGACGATCAGCGAATCGCCGGTATCGACACGCAACCGCTCGCCGTGACAGAGCGGACACTGCGCATCGTGCTGATGAATCTCCACCACCTGGCTGCAATCCCAGCACCAAGCCTGGGCGGGTTTATAGACGATATGTAAATCGCACCCTTGCGCCACCGTTCCGTGGCAGACAATTTCAAAACTAAAACGGACGGCGCTCTCCTCAACGCAGGAGAGCGCGCCAATTTCCAGCCACACGGCGGTGACGCGCTTAACATCGTGCTGCTCCGCCTGCCGTTGGATAATTTCAACGGCGCTCTGGCAAAGAGACAACTCATGCATTTTCGCCACTCCTGCGACCAAACAGCAGGGCGCGACGCCCTGCGTGTGGTACATCCGGATTCGTGACTGGCAGCGAAAGGATCATTCGTGCGCAGTCATCCGTCAGGCGTTGGCCCTCTTCAATCGACATGCTGTGCGAAAGCGGCGACATCAGCGAACAGGAGAGATATTGCGAAACACCGTCCAGTTCGCCAACGGTAAAGGTCATAGTGCCATACGGCAGTTGCAGACCAATTTTTTCACTCACTTTGCGCAGCGGCCAGAGTTGATCCGGGCCGGGGAAGATAACTGCACTCAGCATCCACGGGGTGATCACACACCCCGTCCACTGACCTTCGAACAGCGTAAAATCAGAAACATACACCGGCATTGAAGGATGCAGAAAAGAGAGATCGTGCATCGAACGCCGGGCAATTTCTTCAAACGCTGCCTGTACTTGCGCCTTCGGGGAGGTCTGGAAACCTGCTATCTCTTCAGTCATGAATCGCCTCCCGTGGGATGGCTTCCACGCCAGATTCACGCAGCGCAGCCAGAACCTGCTCAAGCGCAGGTTCAATCATTGCTTCAACCGTCGGCGTTAAGCCGATGTGTGGCTCCAGCGATTCCGGGATCACGCCGACCAGGGTCAGCTTTTTCGGAAACTCGCCGGTGAAGCGCAGGGCCGACAAGACGTCGGCCAGGCCAAGCTGATGCGGAGAGATTTTGTTGGTAAACAACGCCGGAACTTCTTCATCCCGCAGGATCATCATCGTTCCCGGCGCGTTCTTTTTCGAGACAATGGCATCCGCAATAATCAAATGATCGCGATTTGCCATGTCGCCAAGCAGCTCCATTCCCGCCGTGCCGCCATCGAGGATCTCAACATAATCCGGCAGAATGTATCGTTGCTCTAACGCTTCGACAATCCGCACACCGATGGCTTCATCGGTCAGCAAAATATTGCCGACCCCTAAGACTAAAATACGCATTACAGAACCTTCACTGAAACCACTTCGTTGCCGTCAGCATCCACTACGTGTACCGCACAGGCCATGCACGGGTCAAAGGAGTGAATGGTACGCACCACTTCCAGCGGTTTATTCGGATCGGCAACCGGTGTACCCACCAGCGACTGCTCGTAAGGACCGACGTCATCATTGAAGTTACGCGGACCAGAGTTCCAGGTTGATGGAACAACCGCCTGGTAGTTGCTGATGATACCGTCTTTAATAACCATCCAGTGAGAGAGCATACCGCGCGGCGCTTCGAGGAAGCCAACACCTTTGAATTCACCCGTTGCCGGAATGTTCGGCTTCACAAAGGTGGTGTGATCGCCTTTGCCGATATTGGTGATCAGTGCACTGTATTGGTTTTGCAGGATATCCTGCAATTCACAGCAGTGAACGGTACGACCAATAATACGGCCCAGCGTGGAGTGCAGCTGTGCCACTTCCAGCGTGTTGCCAGTCAGTTTCTGATAAATCGCAACGATTTCATTCAGTTTGTTCTGGGTAGATTCGCGACCTGCCGCCAGTTTCACCAGCATATTAGCCAGTGGCCCCACTTCTACCGTTTTGCCGTAGAAAGTCGGTGATTTCACCCAGGAATATTTCCCGTCGTCAGACCAACCATCATAAGCCGGAATGGTGGTGCCTTCCCACGGTGCCTGCGGCGCTTCGTCTTTATACCAGGAGTGCTTCGCGCTTTCCTGAATGCCTTTGATCAGGTATTCATCGGAATGAGAAGTGATCGGACGATACGAGGACAGATCCGCATTCTCAATGTAGCCGCCCGGGAACAGGAAGCTGCCGTTTTTACTGTCGGTCGGGAATTCCGGCACGCTCAGGTAGTTCACCGCACCTTTACCGCGTGTCAGCCATTCCGGGTAGAACGCGGCAATAACTGCGGTATCAACCTTATAAACCTGCTCAACAAAGTCGCTCAGTTTGTCGATGAAAGACTTGATGTACATCAGGCGCTCAAGGTTCAGCACGCCCAAACCGTCGAGGTTGATCGGGTTCGCGACACCACCTACCGCCAGGTTCTGAATGTGCGGCGTTTTACCGCCCAGCAGCGCCACGACGCGGTTAGCGTCACGCTGGCACTCCAACGCTTGCAGGTAGTGCGCTACCGCAATCAGGTTCACTTCCGGCGGCAGTTTCATCGCCGGATGACCCCAGTAGCCATTAGCGAAAATACCCAACTGACCGCTGGCAACCAGATCTTTGATCTTGTTCTGAACTTTGGTGAACTCTTCCGGACTGTTCAGGTGCCAGGTCGAAACGCCTTTCAGCATTTCGGAGGCTTTGGTTGGGTCAGCTTGCAGTGCAGAAGTGATGTCCACCCAGTCCAGCGCCGAAAGCTGATAGAAATGAACAATATGGTCATGCGTGGTGTGCGCAGCCAGAATGATGTTACGGATGTATTGCGCGTTAACCGGAACGTCGATATTCAGCGCACTTTCTGCCGCACGAACGGAAGACAGCGCGTGAGTGGTAGTACATACGCCACAGATACGTTGCACAATCATCCATGCATCGCGCGGATCGCGGTTTTTCACGATCTCTTCCATGCCGCGCCACATGGTACCGGAAGCCCATGCTTTCGAAACGACGCCATTTTCGATTTCGCAATCGATGCGTAAATGCCCCTCAATACGGGTTACCGGATCAATAGTAATTCTCTGGCTCATGCTTTGCTCGCCTCATGACGATTATGATCGTTTTGTTTTAAAGGAGGAAGTATCGGCAGTAGACGAATGAGTACGATGTAAGCGCAAATCTCAATAGCCACAAAACCAATAGAAATCAACAGTTCTTCCCAGGTCGGGAAGTAGGCGTAACCGCCGCCCGGGTTGAATGCCACCAGCGAATAGGTCAGACGCCAGGTTGCACAACCTAACAGTGCGCTCAGTGCTGACAGGAACAGCATGCGGGAATCATTACGCAGCTTCGCCACACGCAGAACGACCAGCGGGAAGAGCATCAGCAGGACTTCAATCCAGAACATCACGGAGTAGAAGTCACCGGCAAACGCTAACGACAGCTTGTCGCGATAGATAAGCTCGCCAAAGCGCAGCACGATGAAAATCGCCAGCAACACACTGATGGTGTTGGTCAGCTTAACAAACAGACTCTTTTCATCCGGACCGTTGCCACGCAGACCCGCCTGCACCAGCGAACCTTCAAAGATGACAATCGAGAAGCCCATGATGAACGCCGTCAGCAGCGAGAACAGCGGCAACATTTCATAGCTCTGCCACAACGGATGCACCTTGTAGCCCGCCGAGATCATCAGCGACCCCATTGAAGACTGGTGCATGGTCGGCAGCAGCGCACCGAGCGCGATGATGAAGAACATCACCTTGTTTAGTCGCTGTAGCGACACCTTCCACCCCAGACGTTCAAACAGTGCCGGAGCAAACTCCAGTGCCATCACGCCGATATAGATGGTCATACAGACCGCCGTCTCGAACAGTACCGAGTTCACGTTGAAGTGACCCGGAATGTAGAAGTACGGCAGGTTCCAGTAGCGACCCACGTCGATAGTGATCGACAAGCCACCCAGTGAGTAACCAAACAGACTCGCCAACAGCGCCGGACGCACCAGCGGATGGTATTGCCCACGGTTAAAGACGTATACCGCCCACGCCAGCGCCCAGCCGCCACAGGCAAAGCCGGTGCCAATCAGCAGGTCAAACGCGATCCACACGCCCCACGGGAAGCCGCCGTTCAGGTCAGAGACAGAGCCCAGACCGAACACCAGACGCTTCACAATCAGGAGCATACAGATGACGATTAACGGTCCAAAAATCATGACCGGTTTACTGATGATTTTGCCGCCCAGCGGTTGTGGATCATGACTCATGATCGTCTCCTCCGTCGTGATGGTCGTTTTTGGTGTTGCGACGAACCAGCACGGTTAAGCCCGCCAGCACAGCCAGTGGTAGCATCATGCCTTTATACAGGGTGTGTTGAATATTTTCGGAACGCGCACCGGTAGAAAGATCGTCCAGTTTCGGCAGGTCGAGATTTTCATAAGGCACACCCGTCAGTACCAGAACCTGAGTACCGCCGCCCTCTTTCTCGCCGTACAGATGCGGATAATATTTCGGCACCGTATGCAGGTAAGTGTCGCCAGATTTCAGCGTCTGACGCGGATAGTGGTATTCGCTGCCAGGCTTCAGCGCCAGACGTTTTTTCGCCTCCGCCATCAGCTCTTCACGCGTACCGAAAATCACCGCGCCCGCCGGGCACACTTCTACGCAGCCAGGTAGACCGCCTTTATCGAGACGTTCCACACCTTTCTGGTTGCACAGCTCGCACTTATGCAGCGCACCAAACGGGTTGTTGTAGTCGTACTTCGGCACGTTGTACGGACAGGCGACCATGCAGTAACGGCAGCCGGTGCACACATCTTTGTCGTAATGGACAATGCCGGTTTTCGGATCTTTTTTCAGTGCAGAGACCGGGCACACAGAGACACAGTTCGGATCGACGCAGTGCATACACTGTTTCTTAATGTACGCGTAGCCGTTCTCCTCCTGGTCTTTGTTGACCCCTGTGCCGCTGGTCCACACCTGAATGATGTTATTGGTATACGGCGACAGTTTGTCGTTGTTCGACCAGGTCTGTTCCCCTTGCGGGTTACGTTCAGGGAAATTGATATCCTGACACTTGGTGACGCAAGCCTGGCAGCCTACGCACAAGGTCGAGTCGTACAACATCCCCAGCGAT
>OJKG01000118.1_pt1 | contig 10899 bp, 4 predicted proteins | sample 1596561 | NCBI WGS metagenome assembly OJKG01 (sample SAMEA4350139, study PRJEB24818) | metagenome | biome: human; feature: gut; material: faeces | place: Denmark | collected 2013-09
GACCGCCGCGTAGAGATAACTGGCCCGGTAGAGCGCAAGATGGTGATCAACGCGCTCAACGCCAATGTGAAAGTCTTTATGGCCGATTTCGAAGATTCACTGGCACCAGACTGGAACAAAGTGATCGACGGGCAAATTAACCTGCGTGATGCGGTTAACGGCACCATCAGTTACACCAATGAAGCAGGCAAAATTTACCAGCTCAAGCCCAATCCAGCGGTTTTGATTTGTCGGGTACGCGGTCTGCACTTGCCGGAAAAACATGTCACCTGGCGTGGTGAGGCAATCCCCGGCAGCCTGTTTGATTTTGCGCTCTATTTCTTCCACAACTATCAGGCACTGTTGGCAAAGGGCAGTGGTCCCTATTTCTATCTGCCGAAAACCCAGTCCTGGCAGGAAGCGGCCTGGTGGAGCGAAGTCTTCAGCTATGCAGAAGATCGCTTTAATCTGCCGCGCGGCACCATCAAGGCGACGTTGCTGATTGAAACGCTGCCCGCCGTGTTCCAGATGGATGAAATCCTTCACGCGCTGCGTGACCATATTGTTGGTCTGAACTGCGGTCGTTGGGATTACATCTTCAGCTATATCAAAACGTTGAAAAACTATCCCGATCGCGTCCTGCCAGACAGACAGGCAGTGACGATGGATAAACCATTCCTGAATGCTTACTCACGCCTGTTGATTAAAACCTGCCATAAACGCGGTGCTTTTGCGATGGGCGGCATGGCGGCGTTTATTCCGAGCAAAGATGAAGAGCACAATAACCAGGTGCTCAACAAAGTAAAAGCGGATAAATCGCTGGAAGCCAATAACGGTCACGATGGCACATGGATCGCTCACCCAGGCCTTGCGGACACGGCAATGGCGGTATTCAACGACATTCTCGGCTCCCGTAAAAATCAGCTTGAAGTGATGCGCGAACAAGACGCGCCGATTACTGCCGATCAGCTGCTGGCACCTTGTGATGGTGAACGCACCGAAGAAGGTATGCGCGCCAACATTCGCGTGGCTGTGCAGTACATCGAAGCGTGGATCTCTGGCAACGGCTGTGTGCCGATTTATGGCCTGATGGAAGATGCGGCGACGGCTGAAATTTCCCGTACCTCGATCTGGCAGTGGATCCATCATCAAAAAACGTTGAGCAATGGCAAACCGGTGACCAAAGCCTTGTTCCGCCAGATGCTGGGCGAAGAGATGAAAGTCATTGCCAGCGAACTGGGCGAAGAACGTTTCTCCCAGGGGCGTTTTGACGATGCCGCACGCTTGATGGAACAGATCACCACTTCCGATGAGTTAATTGATTTCCTGACCCTGCCAGGCTACCGCCTGTTAGCGTAAACCACCACATAACTATGGAGCATCTGCACATGAAAACCCGTACACAACAAATTGAAGAATTACAGAAAGAGTGGACTCAACCGCGTTGGGAAGGCATTACTCGCCCATACAGTGCGGAAGATGTGGTGAAATTACGCGGTTCAGTCAATCCTGAATGCACGCTGGCGCAACTGGGCGCAGCGAAAATGTGGCGTCTGCTGCACGGTGAGTCGAAAAAAGGCTACATCAACAGCCTCGGCGCACTGACTGGCGGTCAGGCGCTGCAACAGGCGAAAGCGGGTATTGAAGCAGTCTATCTGTCGGGATGGCAGGTAGCGGCGGACGCTAACCTGGCGGCCAGCATGTATCCGGATCAGTCGCTCTATCCGGCAAACTCGGTGCCAGCTGTGGTGGAGCGGATCAACAACACCTTCCGTCGTGCCGATCAGATCCAATGGTCCGCGGGCATTGAGCCGGGCGATCCGCGCTATGTCGATTACTTCCTGCCGATCGTTGCCGATGCGGAAGCCGGTTTTGGCGGTGTCCTGAATGCCTTTGAACTGATGAAAGCGATGATTGAAGCCGGTGCAGCGGCAGTTCACTTCGAAGATCAGCTGGCGTCAGTGAAGAAATGCGGTCACATGGGCGGCAAAGTTTTAGTGCCAACTCAGGAAGCTATTCAGAAACTGGTCGCGGCGCGTCTGGCAGCTGACGTGACGGGCGTTCCAACCCTGCTGGTTGCCCGTACCGATGCTGATGCGGCGGATCTGATCACCTCCGATTGCGACCCGTATGACAGCGAATTTATTACCGGCGAGCGTACCAGTGAAGGCTTCTTCCGTACTCATGCGGGCATTGAGCAAGCGATCAGCCGTGGCCTGGCGTATGCGCCATATGCTGACCTGGTCTGGTGTGAAACCTCCACGCCGGATCTGGAACTGGCGCGTCGCTTTGCACAAGCTATCCACGCGAAATATCCGGGCAAACTGCTGGCTTATAACTGCTCGCCGTCGTTCAACTGGCAGAAAAACCTCGACGACAAAACTATTGCCAGCTTCCAGCAGCAGCTGTCGGATATGGGCTACAAGTTCCAGTTCATCACCCTGGCAGGTATCCACAGCATGTGGTTCAACATGTTTGACCTGGCAAACGCCTATGCCCAGGGCGAGGGTATGAAGCACTACGTTGAGAAAGTGCAGCAGCCGGAATTTGCCGCCGCGAAAGATGGCTATACCTTCGTATCTCACCAGCAGGAAGTGGGTACAGGTTACTTCGATAAAGTGACGACTATTATTCAGGGCGGCACGTCTTCAGTCACCGCGCTGACCGGCTCCACTGAAGAATCGCAGTTCTAAGCAACAACAACCGTTGCTGACTGTAGGCCGGATAAGGCGTTCACGCCGCATCCGGCAATCGGTGCACGATGCCTGATGCGACGCTTGCGCGTCTTATCATGCCTACAGCCGTTGCCGAACGTAGGCCGGATAAGGCATTTACGCCGCATCCGGCAATCGGTGCACGATGCCTGATGCGACGCTTGCGCGTCTTATCATGCCTACAACCGTTGCCGAACGTAGGCTGGATAAGGCGTTTACGCCGCATCCGGCAATTCTCTGCTCCTGATGAGGGCGCTAAATGCCGCGTGGCCTGGAATTATTGATTGCTCAAACCATTTTGCAAGGCTTCGATGCTCAGTATGGTCGATTCCTCGAAGTGACCTCCGGTGCGCAGCAGCGTTTCGAACAGGCCGACTGGCATGCTGTCCAGCAGGCGATGAAAAACCGTATCCATCTTTACGATCATCACGTTGGTCTGGTCGTGGAGCAACTGCGCTGCATTACTAACGGCCAAAGTACGGACGCGGCATTTTTACTACGTGTTAAAGAGCATTACACCCGGCTGTTGCCGGATTACCCGCGCTTCGAGATTGCGGAGAGCTTTTTTAACTCCGTGTACTGTCGGTTATTTGACCACCGCTCGCTTACTCCCGAGCGGCTTTTTATCTTTAGCTCTCAGCCAGAGCGCCGCTTTCGTACCATTCCCCGCCCGCTGGCGAAAGACTTTCACCCCGATCACGGCTGGGAATCTCTACTGATGCGCGTTATCAGCGACCTACCGCTGCGCCTGCGCTGGCAGAATAAAAGCCGTGACATCCATTACATTATTCGCCATCTGACGGAAACGCTGGGGACAGACAACCTCGCGGAAAGTCATTTACAGGTGGCGAACGAACTGTTTTACCGCAATAAAGCCGCCTGGCTGGTAGGCAAACTGATCACACCTTCCGGCACATTGCCATTTTTGCTGCCGATCCACCAGACGGACGACGGCGAGTTATTTATTGATACCTGCCTGACGACGACCGCCGAAGCGAGCATTGTTTTTGGCTTTGCGCGTTCTTATTTTATGGTTTATGCGCCGCTGCCCGCAGCGCTGGTCGAGTGGCTACGGGAAATTCTGCCAGGTAAAACCACCGCTGAATTGTATATGGCTATCGGCTGCCAGAAGCACGCCAAAACCGAAAGCTACCGCGAATATCTCGTTTATCTACAGGGCTGTAATGAGCAGTTCATTGAAGCGCCGGGTATTCGTGGAATGGTGATGTTGGTGTTTACGCTGCCGGGCTTTGATCGGGTATTCAAAGTCATCAAAGACAGGTTCGCGCCGCAGAAAGAGATGTCTGCCGCTCACGTTCGTGCCTGCTATCAACTGGTGAAAGAGCACGATCGCGTGGGCCGAATGGCGGACACCCAGGAGTTTGAAAACTTTGTGCTGGAGAAGCGGCATATTTCCCCGGCATTAATGGAATTACTGCTTCAGGAAGCAGCGGAAAAAATCACCGATCTCGGCGAACAAATTGTGATTCGCCATCTTTATATTGAGCGGCGGATGGTGCCGCTCAATATCTGGCTGGAACAAGTGGAAGGTCAGCAGTTGCGCGACGCCATTGAAGAATACGGTAACGCTATTCGCCAGCTTGCCGCTGCTAACATTTTCCCTGGCGACATGCTGTTTAAAAACTTCGGTGTCACCCGTCACGGGCGTGTGGTTTTTTATGATTACGATGAAATTTGCTACATGACGGAAGTGAATTTCCGCGACATCCCGCCGCCGCGCTATCCGGAAGACGAACTTGCCAGCGAACCGTGGTACAGCGTCTCGCCGGGCGATGTTTTCCCGGAAGAGTTTCGCCACTGGCTATGCGCCGACCCGCGTATTGGTCCGCTGTTTGAAGAGATGCACGCCGACCTGTTCCGCGCTGATTACTGGCGCGCACTACAAAACCGCATACGTGAAGGGCATGTGGAAGATGTTTATGCGTATCGGCGCAGGCAAAGATTTAGCGTACGGTATGGGGAGATGCTTTTTTGAGTAAAGCTTCCATATAATTTTTCTCCGCAATGTATCGAGGGTTATCCGTAAAGCCAAAGCTTTCAGCCATCTTATTTAATGTATTAAGGATTAATTCAGCAATAACCCGGTGACCCAATTCAAAAGCCAACTCAAAGGCAGAGTATTTTTGTGGGGCTTTGTGTTGCCAAAAATCCATAATATCTTCAGCGGTAAATCCAAACAGGCGTGCATGGTTAGATAAAGCAAGATAAACCGTCTCTACAACATTTTGTTGTTTATGCTGTATCGCTGAAAACAAACCGGGATATTCATTAGAATTATTTGCCAGGAGGAGGGGCTTCATATTTTTTTTATCGAATTTAAACGTATTAAACAGAGTGGGTAATGCGTTAAAAATAGTATTAATAACGTTCATATGTCCACTATTATAGGCAGTCAACATTTCTGTTCTATGTAGTTCTGGCATTTTCTGGAGCTGAGTCATCAGTTGCGTAAGTTGGTGATTCTGACCAATTGCCATTAGCAAATTCATCGTTGCTGGTGATAATGGAGGGGTTATTTCATCCACAGATCCTTTTAACATCAATAGCTGTTCTTTCGGAAGTGCTGGAATTATTGCAACAGATTGGTTAATAATATGATCATTTGACCATTTCAGGAGGCTATAATCTACATTCATAAAATCCATCAGAGAATAGTGTTTAATATTCTCTTTGCTTTCGCTCATAATTCTTATTTTATCGTTAGTTACATTAGGATCATAAACCGAAACCACGTAATGGGTACATCCTTCAGTTGTGTTCTTTATTCTTAGCCGGACCGTCAAAGCATGGTTATCCACCAGTAATATGGCTGCCATAACACTGATGCCATTTGATTCCATCTTGTCAAAATATGCTTTCATAACTAGCCCGAAATCACCGCAGGCAGCAACGCAACGCCCCTCAGGACGGCTGGAAACCAACGCCAAAGTCTGGTTTTTGCATTTTTTGTTGAAGTGCGTGAGAAATTTTTCAGCTGAAGAGTAATCATCTTGATGGGGTTTGTAATCAACATTCTGATAAATATCATTAATATATTGTGCAGCAATGTGTCGGCATACTATACGGTTTTGGGGTCGCCCCGGAAAATAACATTGACCATTAAGTTTAATTCTTGGGAATTCTTTTTCTTTTCTATCTGATTTTAGGTTTAATTCTTGTTTATCAAGAGTGTCTGAGCGTTGAGGTAAAATTTCCATTAGGTATTTTTCAAATATTGGGGCAATGGTTTGAGTAAGTGTCGTGTTTTCGTTTTTATTAATTATCGTAATTTCTTTCTTATCAGCTTGTAAGACGGACGTGGAAAATTTAATGACAAAATCCTTGTTGCTAAAGATATGACGACCATTTTGTCTACAGTTCTCTGAGAAGCTTTTTAATAGAGGCGTCGCCAGCTCCTTGCCAGAAAATTTATCCTCGAGTTCTTTATAAAACAATTCACTCAGGGTTTGGTGTTCATTTGTCTGGGCTGTATTATTAATATTTGCAGAGAAAGAACTACGAGGAATACGAGTAATCATTTAAATATCTCATTGTTTATTGATGTCTTGAATTTTAACTATCAGAACAGTGAAAAAATTTAATATGATTACAACTAAAGAAATATCATAAATCGCTCAATCTCATAATGCAGCCGTAAAAGTTTCGGTGGAATGAGATCTTGCGATTTTGTTAATGATTAAGTGGTTTGATGTTTAAAAATAATGCTGAGTTAATAAAAGTGTGTGAAGTGTATGACATTAAGTTATTTTGGCGTCAATGCGATTAACAGACACCCTTATTCTATTGCCACTCAGGTATGATGGGCAGAATATTGCCTCTGCCCGCCAGAAAAAGTCAGCGCATTCCACCGTACGCCAGCGTCACTTCCTTCGCCGCTTTAATCACCATCGCGCCAAACTCGGTCACGCGGTCATCGGTAATACGTGAAATCGGTCCGGAAATTGAAATTGCGGCAAACGGTTCGCGGTGCTCATCGAAAATACACGCTGCAAGGCAACGTAGCCCCAGTGCATGTTCCTCATCGTCAAATGAATAACCCCGTTTGCGCGTTTGGGCGAGATCTTCTTTTAAATGCACAGGAGACACCAGCGTTGCGTGGGTATAGGCATGTAACCCTTTGCGGTGCAGCAGCTTCGTCACCTGTTCTTCGCTCAGTTGGGCTAAAAAGGCTTTACCCGCACCGGAAGCGTGCATCGGCAATTTACCGCCGATAGGCGCGGACATTCGCATCAGATGCGTACACTGTACCTGGTCGATAATAATCGCTTCGTGATCGCTTTGATCAAGCACCGCCATATTGACCGTTTCGCCAGACTCTTCCATTAAATTGCGCAGGATAGGGTGAACAATCGCTAACAAATTACGGCTCTGGAGAAAGCTGCTGCCGACCATAAAGGCATGTGCGCCGATTGCCCAATGTCCCAGTTCGCCGACCTGACGCACGAAACCCTGCTGTTGCATCGTGGTTAGCAGGCGGTGGGTCGTGGAATTGGGTAACCCGGCTTGTTGCGCCAGCTCTGTGAGTGCCACACTGCCATTGGATTCGGCAATCCACTCCAGTAATTTCAGGCCACGCGTTAAAGACTGAACCTGTCCAGTCGCTGGTGCGGTGGCAACGGCGGGTTTTCTGCCGCGTTTCGCGGGAATGGGTGCGACCATGACAGCCTCCTTTTTCTGTATCGTGGAAATTATTTTCATTTTTATTGTTAGCTAATGCAATAGTTGCTGAACTGATCCGATGAGTTAATGTTGAACAAATCTCATGTTGCGTGGTGGTCGCTTTTACCACAGATGCGTTTATGCCAGTATGGTTTGTTGAATTTTTATTAAATCTGGGTTGAGCGTGTCGGGAGCAAGTGTGAGCAGCAAAGTGGAACAACTGCGTGCGCAGTTAAATGAACGTATTCTGGTGCTGGACGGCGGTATGGGCACCATGATCCAGAGCTATCGACTGAACGAAGCCGATTTTCGTGGTGAACGCTTTGCCGACTGGCCATGCGATCTCAAAGGCAACAACGACCTGCTGGTGCTCAGCAAACCGGAAGTGATCGCCGCTATCCACAACGCCTACTTTGAAGCGGGCGCGGATATCATCGAAACCAACACCTTCAACTCCACGACCATTGCGATGGCGGATTACCAGATGGAATCCCTGTCGGCGGAAATCAACTTTGCGGCGGCGAAACTGGCGCGAGCTTGTGCTGATGAGTGGACCGCGCGTACGCCGGAGAAACCGCGCTACGTTGCCGGTGTTCTCGGCCCGACCAACCGCACGGCGTCTATTTCTCCGGACGTAAATGATCCGGCATTTCGTAATATCACTTTTGACGGGCTGGTGGCGGCTTATCGAGAGTCCACCAAAGCGCTGGTGGAAGGTGGCGCGGATCTGATCCTGATTGAAACCGTTTTCGACACCCTTAACGCCAAAGCGGCGGTTTTTGCGGTGAAAACGGAGTTTGAAGCGCTGGGCGTTGAGCTGCCGATTATGATCTCCGGCACCATCACCGACGCCTCCGGGCGCACGCTCTCCGGGCAGACCACCGAAGCATTTTACAACTCATTGCGCCACGCCGAAGCTCTGACCTTTGGCCTGAACTGTGCGCTGGGGCCCGATGAACTGCGCCAGTACGTGCAGGAGCTGTCACGGATTGCGGAATGCTACGTCACCGCGCACCCGAACGCCGGGCTACCCAACGCCTTTGGTGAGTACGATCTCGACGCCGACACGATGGCAAAACAAATACGTGAATGGGCGCAAGCGGGTTTTCTCAATATCGTCGGCGGCTGCTGTGGCACCACGCCACAACATATTGCAGCGATGAGTCGTGCAGTAGAAGGATTAGCGCCGCGCAAACTGCCGGAAATTCCCGTAGCCTGCCGTTTGTCCGGCCTGGAGCCGCTGAACATTGGCGAAGATAGCCTGTTTGTGAACGTGGGTGAACGCACCAACGTCACCGGTTCCGCTAAGTTCAAGCGCCTGATCAAAGAAGAGAAATACAGCGAGGCGCTGGATGTCGCGCGTCAACAGGTGGAAAACGGCGCGCAGATTATCGATATCAACATGGATGAAGGGATGCTCGATGCCGAAGCGGCGATGGTGCGTTTTCTCAATCTGATTGCCGGTGAACCGGATATCGCTCGCGTGCCGATTATGATCGACTCCTCAAAATGGGACGTCATTGAAAAAGGTCTGAAGTGTATCCAGGGCAAAGGCATTGTTAACTCTATCTCGATGAAAGAGGGCGTCGATGCCTTTATCCATCACGCGAAATTGTTGCGTCGCTACGGTGCGGCAGTGGTGGTAATGGCCTTTGACGAACAGGGACAGGCCGATACTCGCGCACGGAAAATCGAGATTTGCCGTCGGGCGTACAAAATCCTCACCGAAGAGGTTGGCTTCCCGCCAGAAGATATCATCTTCGACCCAAACATCTTCGCGGTCGCAACTGGCATTGAAGAGCACAACAACTACGCGCAGGACTTTATCGGCGCGTGTGAAGACATCAAACGCGAACTGCCGCACGCGCTGATTTCCGGCGGCGTATCTAACGTTTCTTTCTCGTTCCGTGGCAACGATCCGGTGCGCGAAGCCATTCACGCAGTGTTCCTCTACTACGCTATTCGCAATGGCATGGATATGGGGATCGTCAACGCCGGGCAACTGGCGATTTACGACGACCTACCCGCTGAACTGCGCGACGCGGTGGAAGATGTGATTCTTAATCGTCGCGACGATGGCACCGAGCGTTTACTGGAGCTTGCCGAGAAATATCGCGGCAGCAAAACCGACGACACCGCCAACGCCCAGCAGGCGGAGTGGCGCTCGTGGGAAGTGAATAAACGTCTGGAATACTCGCTGGTCAAAGGCATTACCGAGTTTATCGAGCAGGATACCGAAGAAGCCCGCCAGCAGGCTACGCGCCCGATTGAAGTGATTGAAGGCCCGTTGATGGACGGCATGAATGTGGTCGGCGACCTGTTTGGCGAAGGGAAAATGTTCCTGCCACAGGTGGTCAAATCGGCGCGCGTCATGAAACAGGCGGTGGCCTACCTCGAACCGTTTATTGAAGCCAGCAAAGAGCAGGGCAAAACCAACGGCAAGATGGTGATCGCCACCGTGAAGGGCGACGTCCACGACATCGGTAAAAATATCGTTGGTGTGGTGCTGCAATGTAACAACTACGAAATTGTCGATCTCGGCGTTATGGTGCCTGCGGAAAAAATTCTCCGTACCGCTAAAGAAGTGAATGCTGATCTGATTGGCCTTTCGGGGCTTATCACGCCGTCGCTGGACGAGATGGTTAACGTGGCGAAAGAGATGGAGCGTCAGGGCTTCACTATTCCGTTACTGATTGGCGGCGCGACGACCTCAAAAGCGCACACGGCGGTGAAAATCGAGCAGAACTACAGCGGCCCGACGGTGTATGTGCAGAATGCCTCGCGTACCGTTGGTGTGGTGGCGGCGCTGCTTTCCGATACCCAGCGTGATGATTTTGTCGCTCGTACCCGCAAGGAGTACGAAACCGTACGTATTCAGCACGGGCGCAAGAAACCGCGCACACCACCGGTCACGCTGGAAGCGGCGCGCGATAACGATTTCGCTTTTGACTGGCAGGCTTACACGCCGCCGGTGGCGCACCGTCTCGGCGTGCAGGAAGTCGAAGCCAGCATCGAAACGCTGCGTAATTACATCGACTGGACACCGTTCTTTATGACCTGGTCGCTGGCCGGGAAGTATCCGCGCATTCTGGAAGATGAAGTGGTGGGCGTTGAGGCGCAGCGGCTGTTTAAAGACGCCAACGACATGCTGGATAAATTAAGCGCCGAGAAAACGCTGAATCCGCGTGGCGTGGTGGGCCTGTTCCCGGCAAACCGTGTGGGCGATGACATTGAAATCTACCGTGACGAAACGCGTACCCATGTGATCAACGTCAGCCACCATCTGCGTCAACAGACCGAAAAAACAGGCTTCGCTAACTACTGTCTCGCTGACTTCGTTGCGCCGAAGCTTTCTGGTAAAGCAGATTACATCGGCGCATTTGCCGTGACTGGCGGGCTGGAAGAGGACGCACTGGCTGATGCCTTTGAAGCGCAGCACGATGATTACAACAAAATCATGGTGAAAGCGCTTGCCGACCGTTTAGCCGAAGCCTTTGCGGAGTATCTCCATGAGCGTGTGCGTAAA
>OJKG01000122.1_pt1 | contig 10480 bp, 7 predicted proteins | sample 1596561 | NCBI WGS metagenome assembly OJKG01 (sample SAMEA4350139, study PRJEB24818) | metagenome | biome: human; feature: gut; material: faeces | place: Denmark | collected 2013-09
ACTGGCAGCAACCATTTCGCATACCGCGGTGGTCTGGTTGATTGCCTTTGGCGGGATGGTGATCAGTAAGCGCTTTACTGCTCAATCAGCAGAACCGTGGCTCCAGCTGATTTCCGCAGTGATCATTATTAGCACCGCGTTCTGGATGTTCTGGCGTACCTGGCGCGGCGAACGCAACTGGCTGGAGAATATGCACGGGCATGATTATGAGCATCATCATCACGATCACGAAGATCACCACGACCATGGACATCATCACCATCACGAACATGGCGAGTATCAGGATGCCCATGCACGAGCCCATGCCAATGATATTAAACGACGCTTTGATGGTAGAGAGGTCACCAACTGGCAAATTTTGTTATTTGGCTTAACAGGTGGTCTTATCCCCTGTCCGGCAGCAATTACCGTGCTGTTGATTTGCATTCAGTTGAAAGCCCTGACACTGGGCGCAACACTGGTCGTCAGTTTCAGCATTGGCCTGGCGTTAACGCTGGTCACCGTAGGCGTTGGCGCAGCAATCAGCGTTCAGCAGGTCGCAAAACGCTGGAGCGGATTTAACACTCTCGCTAAACGCGCCCCCTATTTTTCCAGTCTGTTGATTGGCTTAGTTGGTGTGTATATGGGCGTACATGGCTTCATGGGCATAATGCGATAACTCAATCCTTTAGGCTTGCATGTTATCTTCAGCCCAGGATGATTCTTAAATCAGCTATTTCCGCTGACTCTCTGCTCGCTAAGGATGCTTTTAGGGCATCCTTTCATTTACACTTTTTACGAAATCATGGGATCACTAACAAAATATCGCTTGTCAGTTATATTGTATGGCAGGAAAGATATGCGACTGATATTACAGATCCCCAAAGTGGAGAGTTTATGACCATTAAAAATAAGATGTTGCTGGGTGTGCTTTTGCTGGTTACCAGTGCCGCCTGGGCCGCACCAGCCACCGCGGGTTCGACCAATACCTCGGGAATTTCTAAGTATGAGTTAAGTAGTTTCATTGCTGACTTTAAGCATTTCAAACCAGGTGATACCGTCCCAGAGATGTACCGCACCGATGAGTACAACATTAAGCAGTGGCAGTTACGTAACCTGCCCGCGCCTGATGCCGGGACGCACTGGACCTATATGGGTGGCGCGTACGTGTTGATCAGCGACACCGACGGTAAAATCATTAAAGCCTACGACGGTGAGATTTTTTATCATCGCTAAAAAAATCCCCCTCATCATGAGGGGGAAATGCAGACACCTTGTTATTTTTTATTATTAGCCACTTGCTCGTCTTGCTTGTTATTAGTCGTATTTCACGTTGATTAATGCGGTTGCCTCCAGTGCGCCAGATTTAACTTTGTTTGTATCGTAGACGTAGTAACTGGCTGTTATCGGAATTGAAACCGTTGTATCTGTAAGTTTTGACTTTGCCGCAATTTCTTTTAAATTTGTGTATCCTTTGCTGTTATCAGTGATATTTAAAAGTGTGACTGGCGAACCATTACTTTCAAGAATAAATCCTACGCCATTATCTTCCGCACCTTTCAGTATTGTGTTGCTGTTGGTTAACAAGTCAGAACTTGATAAATACACCTGCATTTTCCGTGATGTTTGATTTTGTTGACCTAATAAATTTTTACAACGCAGAATAACATCCCCTTTTTTACTATTTATTGTTGCTTTGTTACCTGTGGCTGGTAATTGTGAAACGGGAATACCCTCTAAAGTAATTAATAAATCGTCCGGTTTGCAGGTTGTGGTTATCGGGTTGTATGACAAGGTCAGATTAAAGGAATAGACACCTGCATTTTGTGCCAATGCATTTCTATAGCTATTTACACATGCATCCCATGACTTGCCACCTAATAAACACAGTAGAAATTGTACTGCGGCACTCCCGCGTGTCGATGATGAAGCACTGGATAATGTCGCAACACCATTAATCATCACTGAACCGCCGCCCCCCGCAGAAACATTCACTTTTGCATTACTGGCCGCAGGTGTCACCGTTACCGAATAACCATTGGTGAAACTGGTCTGATTATTTGACAACGTGATGTTATTTTTATTGGTCCATTCAAAATGTAAATTTAATTTAATGGTATCGTTATAAAGTCCAACAATAATATCCGACGGGCTCATAGGGGTGATAGTATTTGTACTCACGCATGACGAATCATTAAAATTATGCTCATATGTCGCCATTTGTGTTTGAGTAAGTGCAAAATCCCCCTGAACAACCAAGTTGTGCTGAACAGATAACTCACTATAACATGCCGCATAGCTCACAGGCATAACCATCATCATTAATATAAATAGCATTATGCGAATTTCCATAGAACCACCTGACTATTACTGGCAAATATAATTTCTACTTTCATCAATCTCTTTACCGAAGGTGATTGTGCATGAAAGTCCTTGTTGCTTATCAATTGCTACATTAACCGATGGCGGTACTTCATTGGTGCGAATAAATAACTGGCTTCCCTGACCGACAACGCCAATATTATGACCATGGATATCATTGACTTCATAACCAAACATTAATGGTTGCCCATCCGCTCTTAACGCTTTTATAAACCAGGGCTTGCGCTGATCGGTATCAAAATTAACCAGTACAACCGCGCCGCGATAAGGGGCGGCAATTTTCCGGTTGCCACGTAATTCTGCTTCGCTATCGCTTTGCGACACATCCAGCATCAGGTGATTTTCCCGATAAGGTGTCATTCCGTCGTATACCACCACTCCATTACGGTTTGTTGTGCGATATTTTTGCCCATTGACATAAGCATCTTTAATTCCTGGGGCATTCATCACAGCAAACGTTTCGGAAAGACGGTTCGCCAGATTAACGCCACCCGACCAGGCGACAATGCCCCCAGAAACACTGGCTCCAGCCTGTCGATAAGTACTCGACTGACTATAACTGCCATTCACTGTCGCAACCGGCGCGTTCCAGGTCAAATTCGCCCCAGCTGTCGTTTCATTTCCCTGATGCTGATAACTCAGGTTGACCCCATAGTTAAACTGATCCCGGCTTCCAACGGTTCCTGATAATCCCGTATTATTTGAGGCAAACCCCTGATCATCAAACGTCGTTGAGTTAGACATATATATTTGCCGACGAGGCGTCGTAACGTCATCACCCCAATCAAAGGGAATCGATATAAAAATATTAAATCGTTTCTCTTCATGATGATTCTCGTCATAAGCCTGGCTTGCCGCGAGGGTATAGCTTATCCGCCGCCAGTTATTGGAATAACTCAACTGATAATCCTTACTGCTGCCGCTACGTCCCCAGTAATCTCGCCATAACGTACTTAAGGACACAGAACCCCAGCCTTCTGGCAATGACTGGCTCATATTGGCAGAAAAGCTATTTTTACGGCCAAAATCGTTCTGGTAATAATCGGCAATGTCATAGACATCGTTTTCATCACAGCGATAATTATCTTTATTGTTTGCCCAAACGTGATCATTAAATGTCCGGTAATCACGCGATGAATAACGCCAGGCCGCAAGACCAAAACGCGTCGACGTTTGGCTCACAAATTTGTTGTAGGCAATTTGATAACTTTGCCCGTCAAACACATCGCCGTTGTCTTGTTTACTATGCGACTTAGTGGCATCGACGGAAATGGCACCAATGCGTGTATTCCAGCCAGTCCCCAAAGTAAACGCGTAATAATTATTCGCGACCATCGAGCCGCCATACAGCGTCAATAAATTATTAAAACCATACTGATAACCCACCTGGACAAATTCACTTTGTTTGCTCGCCCCTTCAATATGGCTACGACCCGCCGCAAAATCATATTTCGACACGCCGGGTTGCAGCATATTTGGCACCGCTGCATAAGGCACCAGATAGGTGGTTACCGAACCGTCCGCCTCTTTCACGCTGACATCAAGATCTGCTCCACCACCGGCCAACTGCAAATCTGTAATCGCGAACGGGCCAGGAGGAACCTCTTTCTGATAAACGACAAAACCATTCTGTTCAATAGTTACCAGCGCGTTACTCTGAGCAATCCCCTGCACCCGTGGCGTAAAATTTTGTTTCGAGTTAGGCAACATCTGCATATCACGAAACAACCGCACACCTCTGAAGCGAACAGAATCAAAAATATCGCTTGATGTGTACATATCACCCACGCGAAGCGTGCCGAGAAGTTGGGCAAATCCACGTTCCAGATACAGGGTATTGCTTTTCCACACCCCTGGATTGTTATTTGTTTTACTGAAACTGGCATCAGAATGCAGTTGCCACCCCAGTAAATTTAACCCGCTGTTAAAACGTACATATGTACTCTTGTTATTACCCGACGCTTTATAGTCGCTGTAATACTGACTCAGATAATAAGAGGTATAAAACGCATTAATACCCCGCTCCCAGTTTTCCGGTGGAACATAGCCACTTTCCAGTTCTTCCACCCAGGCCTGCGGGACACTGAAATCGAGACGAAAAACCCCGATATCCCAGGTATAGCTCCCACTCTGAACAAGTTGCTCAAATGTTAAACATTGCTTACCGCTGGCGAAGTTATCGCTATTAATGCCTAACCGCTTGATAACTTCTCTTGATAAACATGTTTCTTGCGGGTTGTCTTTAACAATAATCTCATATTTCCCGCGCCATTGCTTATTGACATAAATATCGATGTCATACTGCCCCGGTAAGGGTTGATTATCATCAAGACGAATATTTGCAACCTGCTGGTCTTTCATTCCACCTATCATAAAATGGGTATCAAAGGTTTCTTCAGCTGCATAAGCTTCAATGCCGAGCAATAACGCTACGATTGCTGATGCAAGTGGGGTCATTCTCAACATAGGCAGCTCCTGCAATTAAATTTTGTCACTAATATAGTTGCCATGGTCATCGATAATGGTCAGATGCCAGTTATTTGCATTATTACTTTTGACATTAACACTCTGACTTTCTAAGGGGGCAATCATAATAGTTTCATAATTGACTTTGACATTATTAGCTTTGACATCCGAAATCGTCACCCAATTAGCTGAGTCATTTTTTATCACCAAACCATTGCCACTGCGATTTACCAGCAATTTTTTAAATGTCGCTTTATTTACCGGAGCAATACCCGCTGGCCGGTAAAACAACTTAATTCTGTTTTGCATCGCAAACTTCAGTGCATTCTTACCTTCTTGCTCTGGACTATTTGGTGGAATATCCAGAACATTCAGATAAAAAATGCTTTCTTTATTAGTGGGCAGTTTATTCGGCATAATTTTGATTTTTACTTGCTGCCCGGAATTTGCCCCTATTTTTGCCACTGGTGGCGTTAACATGAAAGGAACCTGAATTTTTTCTGGTGGTAATGACGTATCGCCATCATCAATCCACGCCTGCAGCAGCGAAGAACGGTTTCCCTGGTTCATCAACTGCACCATCACTTCTTTATTTTCTGCCGGGTAAATAATGCGCGTCCCGTAGATAACAATTCCGGCATGTGCAGGAAGGACCATAGAAAAATGAGTAAAGATAATAATCCTTTCATTTTAATGCCTCTTAAATTAAAAGGCCGCCATGGGATAGCGGCCATGTTTATTACCTGGAGAAACTTACAATTTTATTTATTAATCCTGCGCCACACGCATAACCAGAGAAGATAACACATCACCTGATTGCACTGAGTTATCTGTCAGTTTCAGGTATTTTGCTTTAAACGGAATAGCATATTGACCTTCCGCTGTTTTATAACTCTCAATGTTAAAAGGTGCAGAAACATCCAGGACATCGCTGTTATCACCTAAATAGAGATAGTAACCCACGGTATCGTTGCTACTGGCTATCGCCTTATCGTTACCGGTTATTTTATCGTTGGTAATCAACGAGAGTTTTACACCAGCAACTTCTTTCGGGCAGCTAATTTTTAACATGCTGCTGGTTACACCGACTGCATCATCATAGGTAGAATATTTAGCTTTACCTTCAAAGACACTGGTTGGTACAGTCGGCATATTAATACTTACTGAATCACCACCCGCTTCGAATTTACACGGAGATTCTGCAATATTCCCCTTAATAGTTAATGTTCCGGTATCAACGTCTGCAGCAAATACTCCAGCGCTCATAAAAAAAGAAGAAAAGACAGCGGCAGCAATAATTGAACGTTTCATAATATGTTCCTTAATAAAATTTATTTTTGGTTGTTAAGAGTCTGTATCTCTTGGAAACAAATTTCTCACATCAAAAAAGTTGCCGCAATGTAAACACATTGTTTTATTAATTTAAAACAAATTAACCATTGCAATATAAATACAAAAAATATTTAAGAGTATTAACTATTTATCGCATCTATCAATTAATGTAGATTTATGTAAATGGTATTGTTGATATCAATAAAAAAGCCGAAATCATTTATATAAATGATTTCGGCTTTCTAAATGCAATTAAAATCAGGTTGCCAAATTAATCGTAGCGATTTAACACGATTCGACGTTTGCTATCGCTACCTGCAACAACCACTTCTGTCGTTACACCTTTGACGGGCGAAGAAAACAGATGACGGGTGTCAACATTATACGTTAACTGACCACAATGCTGTTGAGGTTGACCATTAACCATAGCCATACTGCATGTTGGGGGACTGATCCTGCCATTAATCGCTAATGTGGCAGTCTCTGAAGAGAATGCGGGAGAAGCCAATCCATAGGCAAGAAAAATAATTCCTGACAGCCAATACTTATTCATTGAACGTTATCCCTGTAGTAAAGGTTATGCCTGGATAGAATGAGTGCATAACAAACTATAGCTGTACATCCACTACACAGCCACGAAGGATGATAATGAAGCATTGCCTGTATGATCAATCGACTTTGTAGAGTTTCGGACGAAGGTCCGCAGAATATTCGCAGTATTAAATAAGTGTTCATTAATGCGGCAAAAACTAATACACCGCATCAATGTAACATCTCTGCGGTGTATGAAGAATAACCAGAATGGTTAATAGGCGTTAGACCGCGCGGAAGGAAATCTCGCCTGGAATGACTTCACCCTGCCAGTAGAGCTGAGCTGCAACGCGGTCAGCCAGCTGGCGGTAGATAGCGGTAAATTCGCTCTCCGGACGGCTGATAACCGTTGGCGTACCTTTATCGAGATCCTCACGTAAGGAGATGTGTAACGGCATCTGCCCCAGCAGCTGTGTATGGTATTTTTCAGCCAGTTTCTCTGCACCACCGGTACCGAAAATCGGTTCATGGTGACCACAGTTACTGCAAATATGCACACTCATGTTCTCGACAATACCGAGCACCGGAACCTCGACTTTCTCGAACATCACAATGCCTTTTTTCGCATCGATCAGCGCGATGTCCTGCGGGGTGGTGACCACGACTGCACCGGTTACTGGAATGTTTTGCGCCAGCGTCAATTGAATGTCACCGGTGCCTGGCGGCATATCAAGCACCAGATAGTCGAGATCCGGCCACAAGGTTTCCTGCAACATCTGCATTAACGCCTTGCTCGCCATCGGTCCACGCCACACCATCGCATTGTCGTCAGTGACCAGATAACCAATTGAATTGGTTGCCAGGCCATGAGACATAATCGGTGCCATATGGGTACCGTCCGGCGAAGTTGGACGCTGATTTTCTGCGCCCAACATTGTTGGGATTGATGGGCCGTAGATATCGGCGTCCAGAATGCCGACTTTCGCCCCTTCTGCCGCCAGCGCCAGTGCCAGGTTTACCGCCGTGGACGATTTACCCACGCCGCCTTTACCGGAACTCACCGCGATAATGTTCTTCACACCGTTAATTCCCGGCTGATTCTTCACGCGTTTCAGAGTGGCTATGTTATGCGACAGTTTCCAGTCGATAGCTTTCGCCCCGGTGATGCGCAGCAGTTCGGCGCTACATTGCTCTTTTAACTCTTCGAACGCGCTATGCCAGACAAACGGCATAACCAGTTCCACATGCAACGTGTCGTCCATCCAGGCGACATGGTGCAACGCTTTCAGCGTGGTGAGGTTATGCTTCAGGGTTGGGTGCTGAAAATTGGCCAGTGTCCCGGCGACCATTGCGCGCAAGGCTTCTGGTGATTTGGCCTGGGATTGTTCGTTCATCCCGACTCCTTTTTTGTATAGATAAACCATCAGCTGATAGTTTACCTGAAGAATATAGAGAAGTACTTACTTAACATTTTCCCATTTGGTACTATCTAACCCCTTTTCACTATTAAGAAGTAATGCCTACTATGACTCAAGTCGCGAAGAAAATTCTGGTGACGTGCGCACTGCCGTACGCTAACGGCTCAATCCACCTCGGCCATATGCTGGAGCACATCCAGGCTGATGTCTGGGTCCGTTACCAGCGAATGCGCGGCCACGAGGTCAACTTCATCTGCGCCGACGATGCCCACGGTACACCGATCATGCTGAAAGCTCAGCAGCTTGGTATCACCCCGGAGCAGATGATTGGCGAAATGAGTCAGGAGCATCAGACTGATTTCGCAGGCTTTAACATCAGCTATGACAACTATCACTCGACGCACAGCGAAGAGAACCGCCAGTTGTCAGAACTTATCTACTCTCGCCTGAAAGAAAACGGTTTTATTAAAAACCGCACCATCTCTCAGCTGTACGATCCGGAAAAAGGCATGTTCCTGCCGGACCGTTTTGTGAAAGGCACCTGCCCGAAATGTAAATCCCCGGATCAATACGGCGATAACTGCGAAGTCTGCGGCGCGACCTACAGCCCGACTGAACTGATCGAGCCGAAATCGGTGGTTTCTGGCGCTACGCCGGTAATGCGTGATTCTGAACACTTCTTCTTTGATCTGCCCTCTTTCAGCGAAATGTTGCAGGCATGGACCCGCAGCGGTGCGTTGCAGGAGCAGGTGGCAAATAAAATGCAGGAGTGGTTTGAATCTGGCCTGCAACAGTGGGATATCTCCCGCGACGCCCCTTACTTCGGTTTTGAAATTCCGAACGCGCCGGGCAAATATTTCTACGTCTGGCTGGACGCACCGATTGGCTACATGGGTTCTTTCAAGAATCTGTGCGACAAGCGCGGCGACAGCGTAAGCTTCGATGAATACTGGAAGAAAGACTCCACCGCCGAGCTGTACCACTTCATCGGTAAAGATATTGTTTACTTCCACAGCCTGTTCTGGCCTGCCATGCTGGAAGGCAGCAACTTCCGCAAGCCGTCCAACCTGTTTGTTCATGGCTATGTGACGGTGAACGGCGCAAAGATGTCCAAGTCTCGCGGCACCTTTATTAAAGCCAGCACCTGGCTGAATCATTTTGACGCAGACAGCCTGCGTTACTACTACACTGCGAAACTCTCTTCGCGCATTGATGATATCGATCTCAACCTGGAAGATTTCGTTCAGCGTGTGAATGCCGATATCGTTAACAAAGTGGTTAACCTGGCCTCCCGTAATGCGGGCTTTATCAACAAGCGTTTTGACGGCGTGCTGGCAAGCGAACTGGCTGACCCGCAGTTGTACAAAACCTTCACTGATGCCGCTGAAGTGATTGGTGAAGCGTGGGAAAGCCGTGAATTTGGTAAAGCCGTGCGCGAAATCATGGCGCTGGCTGATCTGGCTAACCGCTATGTCGATGAACAGGCTCCGTGGGTGGTGGCGAAACAGGAAGGCCGCGATGCCGACCTGCAGGCAATTTGCTCAATGGGCATCAACCTGTTCCGCGTGCTGATGACTTACCTGAAGCCGGTACTGCCGAAACTGACCGAGCGTGCAGAAGCATTCCTCAATACGGAACTGACCTGGGATGGTATCCAGCAACCGCTGCTGGGCCACAAAGTGAATCCGTTCAAGGCGCTGTATAACCGCATCGATATGAGGCAGGTTGAAGCACTGGTGGAAGCCTCTAAAGAAGAAGTAAAAGCCGCTGCCGCGCCGGTAACTGGCCCGCTGGCAGATGATCCGATTCAGGAAACCATCACCTTTGACGACTTCGCTAAAGTTGACCTGCGCGTGGCGCTGATTGAAAACGCAGAGTTTGTTGAAGGTTCTGACAAACTGCTGCGCCTGACGCTGGATCTCGGCGGTGAAAAACGCAATGTCTTCTCCGGTATTCGTTCTGCTTACCCGGATCCGCAGGCACTGATTGGTCGTCACACCATTATGGTGGCTAACCTGGCACCACGTAAAATGCGCTTCGGTATCTCTGAAGGCATGGTGATGGCTGCCGGTCCTGGCGGGAAAGATATTTTCCTGCTAAGCCCGGATGCCGGTGCTAAACCGGGTCATCAGGTGAAATAATCCCCCTTCAAGGCGCTGCATCGACAGCGCCTTTTCTTTATAAATTCCTAAAGTTGTTTTCTTGCGATTTTGTCTCTCTCTAACCCGCATAAATACTGGTAGCATCTGCATTCAACTGGATAAAATTACAGGGATGCAGAATGAGACACTTTATCTATCAGGACGAAAAATCACATAAATTCAGGGCAGTTGAGCAACAGGGAAACGAGTTGCATATCAGTTGGGGAAAAG
>OJKG01000129.1_pt1 | contig 9989 bp, 10 predicted proteins | sample 1596561 | NCBI WGS metagenome assembly OJKG01 (sample SAMEA4350139, study PRJEB24818) | metagenome | biome: human; feature: gut; material: faeces | place: Denmark | collected 2013-09
CAGGCATCCCTGGAGAGCATGGAAATCGAAGGGGGTAATCTGTGCCAATATTTCTGCCGTATCAATGCCTCCCGCAATGATGCAATTGCAACAAGGGGAAATTTGCGCCTGGATCGCACGAATAAACGGTTCGAAGGAGCGGTGCGTGATTTGTTGCTGAATAAAACTTTTATCCAGCATGACGCGGGTGAAAAGACCATCAAAAACCGCTTTCATTGTGCTATTGCCTGCTCCCAAATTACCTAACACAAGGGGATACACTTGCGATAAGGATAAAAGACCGCGATTATCTTTTCCTTCATTGAGATGCGGGTAATTCTCATTAATCAACAGTTCAATAAACGGATATTTTAATAGTTCGCCTGCGTAATTATCCCTCTCTAATAATAATGTAGCCACTTGTGGCGTTAAATTAAGCCAGGCAAAGAGTTTATGTTGAATAAAAAAATGTTGGCATGATTTTAGTAATTCCAACTGCTCTGAAAATAATTGCCAATGTTGCTCCTCGGTAAGTTGCGCTATAACCCGACTCGTCGGGATACGAACCGTACCATCTTCACTGGAGAAATGGGTAATTAACTCAACGCCGACAAGGACTTGCTGGTTGTCTCTTATCGGCAGGAAATAGCAATCAGAATGATAAAGATTCTCCAAAAAAATCTTCATGGTAACCGTCCCTCTCGAAGGATGTTTTTCAGTATCCGGCTAAAAGGGATGAGGCCATAAGACATAACAATTACAGAAGGAGTAACTTTCATTTGTTCCATGTTAACCACTTTTTCAGGGGTCCTTTTTTTAGATTATCCTGATTATAAACGAATAATCCATTTACGGAATTTTTGTCTGCAAAATACTACTGTATTCAGGAGTAAATGGACGGCGATGTATCATCGCCGTCCATTTTTCGACATACTAGATTCGTCTCGCCTGCCAGAAATTTTTCTGCCAATAGACATTATCAAGTGAGGAACGCATCACTCCCTTGCTGGTAGAGGCGTGGATAAATTGGTTGTTGGTATCGTAAATACCTACATGCAAACCATTTTGTCCGGACCCCGTTTTGAAAAAGACCAGGTCACCTGGCAGCAACTCGTCTTTATCAATTTGCGTGCCAATAGAGGCTTGTTGTTTGGTTTCACGGGGCAGCTGCAAATCGAAACGATCGCGCATCGTCACAACCACAAATCCCGAACAGTCCACACCGCGCCGCGTCATGCCACCATAACGATACGGCGTGCCATGCCAGCTTTGTAGCTGGTCGTTCAAACCGGCAATAACGGTAATCGAATCAGAAAGTCTGGCATTTGGCGGCGGTGCTTTATGGTGGCTACACCCGGCCAGAAGCAGTGCTGTGATCAAAATAAGGCAGAAACGCATTCCGTACGGTTCCTCTGTTTTTTATTCTTGCATTAATTTAGCGTCGTAATTACCCGATTTTCAAGATACTAATGAAATCAGATGGTCGAAATCAGCATTCTGTGACCTTCGATATCCAGACGGCGAAAATTCATCCCATAGGCCTGCGCCAGATTTGGCGGCGTGAGCACCTCTTCCCTGCGTCCACTGGCCAGCATTTTTCCACCTTTTAGCAACCACGCCCGATGCGCATGACGCAATGTGTGGTTGAGATCGTGACTGCTCATCACAATCGCCAGTCCTTGCTGACACAGCGCGCTCAGAATTTTGTCTAACGCACTTTGTTGCGCAACATCAAGACTGTTCATCGGCTCATCAAGAAGCAGCAATTGGCCTGCGGGATTGGCTTGTGGTGTGATTTGCAACACCACCGCAGCAAGACGTTCGCGTTGCCATTCACCGCCGGAAAGTTGATTGGTGCTACGTCCGAGTTTGTCATCAAGAGCCAGCGCCCCTGCGACATCATTCAGTAGTTCGGTACGCGTTTTATCGTGCTGATGCAGTGTCAGGTAGTGCCAGACCGGCATTGCAAACGGCGGCGTCTGCTGTTGTGAAAGATAGGCGCGATGCAGCGCGAGTTTTGTTGCGGACCATGCTTCCAGTGGTTGCCCCGCGAACTGAATGCTTCCCTTACCGCTGGTCATTCCGGCCATTCGCGCCAGTAAGGTACTCTTACCCGCGCCATTCGGCCCCACCAGGTGCAGGATCTCCCCAGCCCGAACCTCGCCAGAAAGCGGCCCCAGGCGGGTAGATTCCGCAACATCTTGTAACTGCATCACAATAGACATTATTTTGCCAACGCCAGTTTAATGCTTTCCATCACAATGGGATCTTCCGGCGTCATATCCGGGGAAAAACGCTGGATGACTTTTCCGTCCCTGCCAACCAGGAATTTTTCAAAATTCCATAAAATATCATCCGGGTACAGCGGTGCACGGCCTTTGCTGACCATACGGGCATAGAATCCGCTCTCTTCCGGCGCGACTGCGGTCGGCGCTGCGGCAATCAATTTTTGATACAGCGGATGGCGTCCTTCGCCATTAACTTCAATCTTACTGAACATCGGGAACGTCACCCCCCATGTGGTGGTACAGTAAGTTTTAATCTCTTCATCGCTGCCCGGTTCTTGTTCCAGAAACTGGTTGCACGGGAATCCCAGCACCATAAAACCTCGATCGACCCAGGCTTTCTGAATATTCTCCAACTGCTCATATTGCGGCGTTAAGCCACACTTTGAGGCGACATTGACAATCAACAGCACATTACCGGCGAACTTCTCCAGCGTGGTCACTTCACCGTCGATATCTTTCACTACGGTCGTCAGAATGGAATCTTGCATCGTTTCTCCTGGGTGTGGTCAGTAAAAATCTTAGCTTTTAATCATAGACCGTCTTTTTGCGGCTAACGTCCTGCTTTTAACAATAACCAGATAAACACCGGCGCACCTAACGTTGCGGTGACCACGCCAATAGGCAGCTCTGCGGCAGCTAATGCCAGGCGCGCTACAATATCGGCCAGCAGCAATGCGCTCGCCCCTGCCAGCGCGCAGCCGGGAAGTAATACGCGATGATCGGTTAAACCACACAACCGGAGAATATGGGGGATCACCAGACCAATAAAGCCGATAGCACCCGCCAGCGCCACACTGACGCCAACCATCCAGCCGGTCGCTGCCACCAGCACATTGCGCCAGAACCACAGGGGTAAACCCAGTTGCCGCGCCGAGATCTCGCCAAGTGCTAACATATTCATCGGCCTGGACTGACAACAGATCCACAACAACACGGGGATCAATGCCAGCATCAGCCAGCTTTGCCGCCAGTCTACGCCGCCAAAACCGCCCATCATCCAGTACATCAGCTGACGCAAATCAACTGAGGTGGAAAAGTAGATAGCCCACGTCATTAGTGCGCTACAGATAATCCCTAATGCAACGCCAGCCAGCAATAACCGACTGGTCGAAAGATGACGACGGGCGAAACGTAAGAGTATTAAAGTGATGATAAGCGCGCCAGCAATCGCACACAGCCCTAGCGCCCAGTTGGGGAGTTGCCCTTGCCCAAGCAATACCGCGGCGATAAGCCCCACGCCTGCGCCGTTAGAGACGCCAAGTAGTCCAGGTTCTGCCAGAGGATTTTCAAACAACGCCTGCATTACAGCGCCGGATATAGCCAGCGCCGCACCAACCAGCAATACAGCCAGCGTACGTGGCAGGCGAATTTGCCAGACGAACAGTTCGCCACGAGGAGTAAACCAGTCACCTGGCGAGATCCATTGTTCACCGGCGCAAAGGCTTAAGAGAAGCGCCAGCAGCATCAAAACTGACAGGCATAATAACCAGCGAATATTTTGTCGCTGTTGTTGGCGGGCAAGTGTCAGCATGGTATCCGTTCTGCTGAAGTGTCATGGCGTTGATTTTACGGTGACTCTTCGACAGTGAAAAGAAAAAAGGCCGCAGAGCGGCCTTTTTAGTTAGATCAGATTACTCGTCTTTGGGCGAAGCGTTTTCGACCCGGCTTTTTAACTTCTGCCCGGGTCTGAAGGTCACCACGCGCCGTGCTGTAATGGGAATATCCTCGCCCGTTTTCGGGTTACGTCCCGGGCGTTGATTCTTATCACGCAGATCGAAGTTACCAAAACCAGAGAGTTTCACCTGTTCGCCGTTTTCCAGAGCGCGACGGATCTCTTCGAAAAACAGTTCAACCAGTTCTTTGGCATCCCGCTTGCTAAGCCCAAGCTTATCAAACAGATATTCTGACATTTCAGCTTTTGTAAGCGCCATAGGTTCAATCCCTCAATGATGCCTGGAATCGCTCTTTTAATGCCTCTACACATTTGGCGACGGTAGCGGCAATCTCCTCTTCTTCGAGTGTACGGCTGGTATCTTGCAGGATCAGGCTTATGGCGAGGCTCTTATACCCCTCCGCAACACCCTTACCGCGGTACACGTCAAATAAGTTTACGCCAACTACCTGATTTACGCCAACTTTCTTACATTCGGATAAAATATCCGCTGCGGGAACGTTTTCTGCGACCACCACCGCGATGTCACGACGGTTCGCCGGGAAGCGAGAAATCTCGCGCGCCTGAGGCACCACGCGGTCTGCGAGCTTGTTCCACTCCAGTTCGAACACCAGAGTGCGACCGTTAAGATCCAGTTTACGTTCCAGTTCAGGATGAACAACCCCAACAAAACCAATACGTTCACCTTTCAGGTAAATCGCTGCGGATTGCCCCGGATGCAGTGCCGGATTCGCTTCTGCACGGAACTCAACCTCATTCAGTTTACCGGTCAGGTCGAGAACGGATTCAAGATCGCCTTTCAAATCATAGAAATCAACGGTCTCTTTTGCCAGGTTCCAGTGCTCTTCGTAACGGTTACCGCAAATCACACCGGCTAACATCAGATCCTGACGAATGCCCAACGGTGCCTGAGTATCTGGTACGAAACGCAGACCGCTTTCGAAAATGCGCACACGGTTCTGCTGACGGTTCTGGTTGTACACCACGGTTGCCAGCAGGCCAGTCCACAGAGAAAGACGCATTGCTGACATTTCAACAGAGATCGGGCTTGGCAGCAGTAAGGCTTCAACGCCTGGATGGATCATCTGCTGCACTTTCGGATCAACGAAGCTGTAGGTGATCACTTCCTGATAGCCTTTGTCGTTGAGCAGCGTTTTCACGCGCTTGAGCGACAGGTCAGCTTCACGGTGAGTACCCATAATCAGGCTTGCCTGTACCGGCTCATCCGGGATGTTGTTGTAGCCGTAAACACGCGCGACTTCTTCAACCAGATCTTCTTCAATCTCCATATCGAAACGCCAGCTCGGCGCAACTGCCTGCCATTCGTCTTTGCCTTCGGTCACTTCGCAGCCGAGACGACGCAGAATGTCAGTTACCTGCTCATCCGCAATATGATGGCCGATCAGGCGATCCAGTTTGCTACGACGTAGAGTGATGGTTGCACGCTTCGGCAGCGTTGCTTCGTTGGTGATATCAATTACCGGGCCAGCCTCACCACCGCAGATGTCGATCAGCAGACGGGTCGCACGTTCCATCGCTTTGTGCTGCAGTGCCGGATCAACGCCACGCTCATAACGGTGAGACGCATCGGTATGCAGGCCATGACGACGAGCACGACCGGTGATAGACAGCGGGCTAAAGAACGCGCATTCCAGCAGCACGTTTTGTGTTTCGTCATTCACGCCAGAGTGTTCGCCACCGAAGATGCCGCCCATCGCCAGCGCCTTGTTGTGGTCGGCGATGACCAGAGTGTCAGCATTCAGCTTCGCTTCAGTACCGTCGAGCAGCACCAGCGTTTCGCCCTCTTTCGCCATCCGCACCACAATGCCGCCTTCAATGCGATCTTTATCGAAAGCGTGCATCGGCTGGCCCAGTTCGAGCAGCACATAGTTGGTGACGTCAACAACTGCATCGATAGAACGGATCCCGCAACGACGCAGTTTTTCTTTCATCCACAGCGGAGTTGGCGCTTTAACGTTAATGCCTTTTACCACACGGCCAAGATAACGCGGGCAGGCTTCCGGCGCTTCGACTGTAATCGGCAGCGTGTCGTCGATGGTCGCACCAACCGGAACGATTTCCGGTTGAACCAGCGGCAGCTGGTTCAGTACGGCAACGTCACGCGCAACACCAATGATGCCTAAGCAGTCGGCACGGTTTGGCGTCACGCTGATTTCGATGGTGTTGTCATCAAGTTTCAGGTATTCACGGATATCGGTGCCAATCGGCGCATCCGCAGGCAGTTCGATAATGCCGCTGTGATCGTCAGAAATGCCCAGTTCAGAGAAGGAGCACAGCATCCCTTCAGACGGTTCGCCACGCAGTTTCGCCGCTTTAATTTTGAAATCACCCGGCAGAACAGCACCAATGGTCGCTACCGCTACACGCAGGCCCTGACGGCAGTTTGGCGCACCGCAGACGATGTCCAGCAGGCGATCGCCGCCGACATTCACTTTTGTCACACGCAGTTTGTCAGCGTTCGGATGCTGCGCACACTCAACCACTTCACCAACGACCACGCCGTGGAAGCTGCCGGCAACCGGTTCTACACCGTCAACTTCCAGGCCCGCCATAGTGATTTGATTTGCCAGCGCATCGCTATCAATCGCCGGGTTCACCCATTCGCGTAACCACAGTTCACTGAATTTCATAATCTATTCCTGCCTTATTTAAACTGTTTGAGGAAACGCAGATCGTTTTCGAAGAATGAACGCAGGTCGGTGACGCCGTAACGCAACATAGTCAGACGCTCCATCCCCATCCCGAAGGCGAAACCAGAGTAAACTTCCGGGTCGATGCCAACGTTACGCAACACGTTCGGATGCACCATCCCGCAGCCCAGCACTTCCAGCCATTTACCGTTTTTACCCATGACGTCCACTTCTGCAGAAGGTTCGGTAAACGGGAAGTAGGAAGGACGGAAGCGAATCTGCAAATCTTCCTCAAAGAAGTTACGCAGGAAGTCGTGCAGCGTGCCTTTCAGGTTGGTAAAGCTGATGTTGGTATCAACAATCAGACCTTCCATCTGATGGAACATCGGCGTGTGAGTCTGGTCGTAGTCGTTACGATAAACACGGCCAGGCGCGATGATACGAATCGGTGGCTGCTGGGCTTTCATGGTGCGGATCTGTACGCCAGAGGTCTGGGTACGCAGCAGGCGGGTAGTGTCAAACCAGAAAGTGTCGTGGTCAGCGCGCGCCGGGTGGTGACCAGGAATGTTCAGAGCATCGAAGTTATGATAATCGTCTTCGATTTCCGGCCCGGTTGCCACGGTAAAGCCAAGCTCACCGAAGAAACTTTCGATACGGTCGATGGTACGGGTAACCGGATGCAGACCGCCGTTTTCAATGCGACGACCTGGCAGAGAGACATCAATCGTTTCCGCCGCCAGACGCGCATTCAGTGCAGCGCTTTCCAGTTCCGCTTTACGCGCATTCAGCGCCTGCTGAACCTGCTCTTTCGCTTCGTTGATAACCGCACCAGCTGCCGGACGCTCTTCTGGCGGCAGCTCACGCAGGGTCGTCATCTGAAGGGTTAAGTGCCCTTTTTTACCCAAATATTCGACGCGCACATTATCTAACGCGGCAACATCTGACGCCTGGCTAATGGCCGCCTTCGCACTGGCAACCAGTTCTGCGAGATGTGACATGGTTTTCCTCATTGTGTCAGTGGTGACACTGGTTCGTTGGACTTAGAGCCTATCCCATCAGGCTATTTTACTTGCCATTTTGGTCCCGGGCTGTGCTCGAAATTCTCACGTACTTAAATACGCTCCGGTTTCTCCGCGCTGGCCGTGTCCAGTCTGGCTGCGACAATTACACCTGATGAGACAGGCTTTTTATTTTTCAAAACGCGCATACAAAAAAAGCCTCCACTGGGAGGCTTTCAGGCGCTGTTTTCCGTTTCTCTTCTCACGCGCTAGCCTCCTGGATTCAGGTGCTAAAGTAAAAAAAGAAGCGGAAAATAGCAGCATTCATTGCTTGCGTTACCTTTTGGTACTCTTCAAAAGACCTTTATTGAAAAGGCTACGGCGATAAAAGTCAATGTTTTGATGGCGTTGAAACGAAAAGAGGGAGACTAGCTCCCTCTTTCAACTGGCTTATGCCAGAGCTGCTTTCGCTTTTTCAACCAGAGCGGTGAACGCTACTTTGTCGAATACTGCGATATCAGCCAGGATCTTACGGTCGATTTCAACAGAGGCTTTTTTCAGGCCATTGATGAATTTGCTGTAAGAAATACCGTTCTGACGTGCTGCTGCGTTGATACGCGCAATCCACAGTTGACGGAACTGACGCTTACGTTGACGACGGTCACGGTAAGCATACTGACCAGCTTTGATAACAGCCTGGAAGGCAACGCGGTATACGCGAGAACGCGCACCGTAGTAGCCTTTAGCTTGTTTCAAAATTTTCTTGTGACGTGCACGTGCAATAACACCACGTTTTACGCGAGCCATATGTGCTCTCCTGTATCTATATTCTAATTAAAAAGTTAAAAACGTTAACGGCTTATGCGTACGGCAGGCACGCGATTACCAGGCCCAGATCGCCTTTGGAAACCATGGCTTTCGGACGCAGGTGACGTTTACGTTTGGTCGCTTTTTTGGTCAGAATGTGACGCAGGTTAGCGTGCTTGTGCTTAAAACCACCTTTACCGGTTTTTTTGAAGCGCTTAGCAGCACCGCGTACGGTCTTAATTTTTGGCATTTTAATAACTTCCACTTCGCATTGTTAATAAACGAAACAAAGGCGAACAAAGCCTGTGAAGCCCGAAGGCTCCACAGACAGTGCTACTTGAAGGCCTTACTGTTTCTTCTTAGGAGCGAGCACCATGATCATCTGGCGGCCTTCGATCTTCGTTGGGAAGGATTCGACCACTGCCAGTTCTTGCAAATCGTCTTTCACGCGATTAAGCACTTCCATACCGATTTGCTGGTGCGCCATCTCACGACCGCGGAAACGCAGCGTGATTTTGGCTTTATCACCCTCTTCGAGAAAGCGAATCAGGCTGCGGAGTTTTACCTGATAGTCGCCTTCATCTGTACCAGGACGGAATTTAATTTCCTTAACCTGGATAACTTTTTGCTTTTTCTTCTGTTCCTTAGAAGACTTGCTCTTTTCATAGAGGAATTTGCCGTAATCCATTATACGACAAACCGGCGGCTCGGCGTTAGGGCTGATCTCGACTAAGTCTACTCCGGCTTCTTCTGCTTTCTCCAGAGCTTCTCTCAGACTCACAATACCAAGCTGCTCGCCTTCCAGACCTGTTAAGCGAACTTCCTGGGCGCGAATTTCGCCATTGATACGGTTAGGGCGCGCCGTTTGAACTCGTTTTCCGCCTTTAATACCTTATTCCTCCAATTGTTTAAGACTGCGGCTGCGAATCTCTTGTTGCAGCTTCTCGATCACTTCATTTACGTCCATGCTTCCCAGGTCTTTACCACGGCGGGTGCGAACGGCAACTTTGCCTGATTCCACCTCTTTATCACCACAGACCAGCATATATGGGACGCGACGCAAAGTGTGCTCGCGGATTTTAAAGCCAATCTTCTCATTTCTCAAGTCTGCTTTAACACGAATGCCCGCATTTGATAGTTTTTGCGTCAATTCGTTAACGTATTCAGACTGTGAATCGGTAATATTCATGATAACAACCTGAACCGGCGCAAGCCAGGTCGGGAAGAAACCAGCGAACTCTTCGGTCAGGATACCGATGAAACGTTCCATCGACCCCAGAATTGCGCGGTGAATCATTACCGGTACTTTACGTTCATTGTCTTCGCCTACATAAGAAGCGCTCAGACGAGACGGCAAAGAGAAGTCCAGCTGTACTGTACCGCACTGCCATGCACGATCGAGGCAGTCATACAGGGTAAATTCAATTTTCGGACCGTAGAAAGCGCCTTCACCCAGTTGATATTCAAACGGGATGTTGTTTTCTTCCAGCGCAACCGCCAGGTCCGCCTCAGCACGATCCCACATTTCGTCGCTGCCAATACGTTTTTCAGGACGAGTGGAGAGTTTGACGACGATCTTCTCGAAGCCAAAAGT
>OJKG01000132.1_pt1 | contig 9947 bp, 10 predicted proteins | sample 1596561 | NCBI WGS metagenome assembly OJKG01 (sample SAMEA4350139, study PRJEB24818) | metagenome | biome: human; feature: gut; material: faeces | place: Denmark | collected 2013-09
GATCCTCAATGCCGGGATTAAAGTCTCCGGCGATCGCCACGAATACCTTATTCCTTTCAATCAATTACTGGCGATTCACTGTAAGCGCGGTCTGGTATGGGGCGAGCTGGAATTTGTACTGCCGGACGAAAAAGTGGTGCGTCTGCACGGCACCGAATGGGGCGAGACGCAGCGTTTTTACCATCATCTTGATGCTCACTGGCGGCGGTGGAGTGGCGAGATGAGCGAAATTGCGTCTGGTGTTTTACGCCAGCAACTGGATTTGATTGCCACGCGCACTGGGGAAAATAAATGGCTGACGCGTGAGCAAACCTCTGGCGTGCAGCAACAAATCCGCCAGGCTTTGTCGGCGTTGCCGTTGCCGGTTAACCGACTGGAAGAATTCGATAACTGCCGTGAGGCGTGGCGTAAATGTCAGGCCTGGTTGAAAGATATTGAAAGCGCTCGGTTGCAGCATAACCAGGCGTATACCGAAGCCATGCTTACCGAGTATGCGGATTTTTTCCGCCAGGTCGAGTCTTCACCGCTGAATCCGGCGCAGGCCCGGGCAGTCGTTAATGGCGAGCATTCTCTGTTAGTGCTGGCAGGTGCAGGAAGCGGAAAAACGTCGGTGCTGGTGGCCCGTGCAGGCTGGTTGCTGGCGCGTGGTGAAGCGTCCCCTGAGCAAATTTTATTGCTGGCGTTTGGTCGCAAAGCCGCTGAAGAGATGGACGAGCGGATTCGCGAACGGCTACATACCGAAGACATTACCGCACGCACGTTTCATGCGCTGGCGCTGCATATTATTCAGCAGGGCAGCAAAAAAGTTCCGATAGTCAGCAAACTGGAAAATGATACCGCTGCCCGTCATGAACTCTTTATTGCTGAGTGGCGCAAGCAATGCAGCGAAAAGAAAGCGCAGGCGAAGGGCTGGCGGCAATGGCTGACGGAAGAAATGCAGTGGTCAGTGCCAGAAGGTAACTTCTGGGATGATGAAAAATTACAGCGTCGCCTTGCCTCTCGCCTCGATCGCTGGGTAAGTCTGATGCGGATGCACGGTGGTGCACAGGCAGAAATGATTGCCAGTGCACCCGAAGAGATTCGCGATCTGTTCAGTAAACGTATCAAGTTGATGGCCCCGTTATTAAAAGCCTGGAAAGGTGCGCTGAAGGCAGAAAACGCTGTCGATTTTTCGGGCCTTATTCATCAGGCGATTGTGATTCTGGAGAAAGGTCGCTTTATCAGCCCGTGGAAGCATATTCTGGTTGATGAATTTCAGGATATCTCGCCGCAGCGGGCAGCGTTGTTAGCGGCATTACGCAAGCAAAACAGTCAGACGACGTTGTTCGCTGTTGGTGATGACTGGCAGGCGATTTACCGATTCAGCGGTGCGCAAATGTCGCTCACCACCGCTTTCCATGAAAACTTTGGTGAAGGCGAACGCTGTGATTTAGACACGACTTACCGTTTTAACAGTCGTATCGGTGAGGTGGCAAACCGGTTTATTCAGCAGAACCCAGGCCAGCTGAAAAAGCCGCTAAACAGCTTAACCAATGGAGACAAAAAAGCCGTCACGTTATTGGATGAGAGTCAACTTGACGCTTTGCTGGATAAGCTCTCTGGTTATGCCAAACCGGAAGAGCGCATTCTGATCCTGGCGCGTTACCATCACATGAGGCCTGCCAGCCTGGAAAAAGCGGCAACACGCTGGCCGAAGTTGCAAATCGACTTTATGACCATTCATGCCAGCAAAGGGCAACAGGCGGATTACGTCATCATCGTTGGCTTGCAGGAGGGAAGTGATGGTTTTCCGGCTGCGGCGCGGGAGTCGATTATGGAAGAGGCGCTACTGCCACCGGTTGAGGATTTCCCGGACGCTGAAGAACGGCGGTTAATGTACGTGGCGCTGACCCGGGCACGCCATCGGGTATGGGCACTGTTTAACAAAGAGAATCCCTCTCCCTTTGTGGAAATACTGAAAAATCTGGATGTGCCGGTGGCGAGAAAACCGTAAGAAACAGGTGGCGTTTGCCACCTGTGCAATATTACTTCAGACGGTCCGCGAGATAACGCTGATAATCGGGGATCAGAATATCGACCGCGTCGTTGAAATGCGGCGACTGGATTATGAAGTCTGCCGTTGCCACGTTGGTGGCGACCGGAATGTTCCATACCGTCGCCAGACGCAGCAAGGCTTTCACGTCAGGATCGTGCGGCACGGCATTTAGTGGATCCCAGAAGAAAATCAATACATCAATTTTCCCTTCTGAGATCAATGCGCCAACCTGCTGGTCACCCCCCATTGGGCCACTCAACATCGCGTTGACGTTCATGCCGGTCGCGCGGGAAATTAAGTTACCGGTAGTGCCTGTTGCATACAGTACGTGTTGTTCCAGTAACGGTTGATGCCGTTCCACCCAGCTCATCAGCATTTGTTTGCAGTGATCGTGTGCCACCAGCGCAATATGTTTCCGCGCAGGTAAAGTGCGAGTCGTCAGTTCCATAATGTACATCCGTAGTTAACTTTCCTACAGATTACTGTAAGCACTTATCGCTGCAAGATAAAGACCGAAAAAGCCTGCGCACAGGCACAAAAATCTCAGGAAGATGGTTGTTTTTCCGCCCACTGCAGGAAAGTATTTCGCGTTTGTGGGTCAGCCAGTTTAAACCAATACTTCAGCCGTTGTTCTGTGAGCACCTGAGACTGCGGTGGAATAGCATCCAGCTCGGAAACACCCGAAAGCAGCGTACTGTCATCTGCCATCATCGTGGCAAATTGCGGTAGTGAAGCGCGTTTCGCGGATTTGTTATAGCGTTCAACCTCGACCTCATAATCAATCGTTTTTGCCGTTGAGGTAATGGCGAGAATATCCAGCTTTACCGGAATCGGCGTCGCATCGCCATCCAACAATTCAAGGCGCGGCGCGGCATCAAAATGGTTAGCTTCCCGCTCATTCTCCAGGCGAGGCAGGCGAAAATTGACCTGGTTGATGAGCTGGGTATTAAAACTGACCACCAGCGGTGGGGAGATATACAGCCGTTCTTCACTATTGGAAAGATGAATCGTCTTCTCAACGCGAAACACTAACTGATGCGGTCCATTATCCAGTTCAATGCTGTCCGCACCGCGCAGCAGAGAGCTGGAAACCTTCTTGCCGTCGAGTACCAGAAGATCGACATCGGTTGAAAGCCGCAGCGTGGTGGCAAAAACGGATACCGGCAAACATAATGCAATCAAGGTGGTCACGATGCCGGTTTTCATAGGTAGCTCCTGTCAAAAGACCGCCCGAATAATAATGTGTCAAAATTTTTCTTTAATCATACTTACTAACATATAGACATATTTCCCGCTTTTGCTCTCATTCATTCGTATTAGCTGCATGGTTGGCATGTCGGCTTTGTCGTACACTTTGTTAAACAGTCTGGAGGAAATAATGAAAGAAACCGATATTGCAGGCATTTTAACGTCCACTCACACCATTGCGCTGGTGGGGGCAAGCGACAAACCCGATCGTCCCAGCTATCGCGTGATGAAATATCTACTCGACCAGGGGTATCACGTCATTCCGGTTTCGCCAAAAGTTGCCGGCAAAACGCTGCTGGGCCAGAAGGGGTATGGCACGCTGGCAGACGTTCCGGAAAAAGTCGATATGGTCGATGTTTTCCGTAATTCAGAAGCGGCGTGGGGCGTGGCACAGGAAGCTATTGCCATTGGCGCGAAAACCCTCTGGATGCAACTGGGGGTGATTAATGAGCAAGCGGCAGTACTGGCACGGGATGCCGGGTTAAATGTGGTGATGGATCGCTGCCCGGCTATTGAGATCCCTCGCCTGGGCCTGGCCAAATAAAAAATCCCCGGAAGGCAAAAACCTTCCGGGGATTTGTTCAGGGATTAGTTACGCAGACGCGGGGCCTGGAGTTGTTTGCGGATGGTCTGCGCCAGCTCATCCATGGATGGCTGTTCAGGATGTTCATCCTGCAATTCGCTACTTAGCTGGGCTTCAGCCAGGTAGGTATGAACCGGTAGGCCGTTATCGTCCTCCATCACTACGTGATACCACGGAGCGGCGCGAAGCTCGTCATTCACCGCCAGCTCATCAGGCGACGGTTCAGAGAGCGAATAAACCGGGTCGATATCCACGACCACTCCGAGATAACCTAACAGGGAATGGCGGACCTGCTGGCCGATACCGAATTTGCTGGCAATCATAGTCACCTCCCGGGAAATCTTTACCTTTGATATAAGGGTAAAATTCCACATTTCAAGTTACATGACGCGACAGGCAAACCCTTTCAGATATAGCCCTTCCGGATAGGTAGCGATCACCGGATGATCGGCTGCCTGACGGAACTGCTCTATAAATTGTACATCACGACCGGCATCAATTGCGGCATCCGCGATGATTTTCTGAAATAAATCGCTGGTCATCAGACCGGAACAGGAGAAAGTCAGGAGAATACCGCCTTCATTCAGCAGCTGAATCGCCAGCATGTTGATGTCTTTATAACCACGACACGCGCCCATCAACTGGCTTTTATTCTCAACAAACTTCGGCGGGTCCATCACGATAACGTCAAATTTTTCACCGCGATCGCGATAAGTACGCAGCAATTTAAAGACATCATCACGGACAAACTCAGCCTTGCTCAGATCCAGTTTGTTCAGCTCAACGTTCTGCCGTGCAATATCCAGCGCTTCCTGGGAGGTATCAACGCTGACAACCTGGCTGCAACCGCCCATCAGTGCCGATACGGCGAAACCACCGGTATAGGAGAAACAGTTCAGCACACGTTTATTTTCAACGTAGCGGCGGGTAGCCAGGCGGCTATCACGCTGGTCCAGGTAGTAGCCCGTTTTGTGTCCGTGCTGAATATCCACCAGCAGTTTCATTCCGTGTTCTTCAATCGGCAGCAGGGCAGGTGGCAACTCGCCGGTGACGGGGCCCTGGGTCAGCTCCATTCCTTCTTTTTTACGTACCGCGACGTCGCTGCGATCGTAAATCGAACATTCCGGGTACAGCGTTTGCAGGGCACTAATTAATGCCGCGCGCTGATATTCTGCCCCAGCACTCAGCAGTTGCAGCACCAGAAAATTACCGAAACGATCGATAGTAATACCCGGCAGGCCATCAGATTCTCCGGCGATTAAACGATAGCTGTCGAGGCCATCTTTTTGCGCCAGCCAGTCACGCCATTTTTGTGCTTGTTGCAAACGGCGGGAAAAAAAAGCAATATCGATAGACTCAGACGGGTCAAACGTCCAGACGCGCGCCCGGATTTGCGAAGCTGGCGAATAAGCGCCGCGTGCTAACCATTTTCCCTGATGATCAACAATATCGATGGTTTCACCGAGGCTGGCTTTACCTTCCATGCGGGCAACGGCCCCGGAAAAGACCCACGGATGGCGACGAAGTAATGATTTTTCGCGCCCTTTGGCTAACACTAAACGTACACTCATAATTTACTTTTCTGTCGATGCAAAGAAATGGGCGTCATTGTCCGGAGTTTTCCATGGATTTGCAACGCGTCCATTAAGGATAAGGAGAGCAGCAATGTCGAAAGTCTGCATAATTGCCTGGGTTTACGGGCGAGTTCAGGGCGTAGGATTTCGCTACACCACACAGTACGAAGCGAAAAGACTGGGTTTAACCGGGTACGCCAAAAATCTTGACGATGGCAGCGTGGAAGTGGTTGCTTGCGGTGAAGAAGGGCAGGTGGAAAAATTAATGCAGTGGTTAAAGAGTGGCGGCCCGCGTTCTGCGCGTGTAGAACGGGTGCTCAGCGAGCCGCATCATCCCTCGGGGGAATTAACCGATTTTCGTATCCGTTAAATACATTTTACCGGTTTTGGCAGGCCAGCAATTTTGGTGGCTTGCTTAGCCGGACCTTTCGGAAACAGTCGGTATAAATAGCGGCTGTTACCTTTTTCTTCGCCAAATTTATTCGCCATCGCTTTTACCAGCATACGAATCGCCGGAGAAGTATTGAATTCCAGATAGAAATCACGCACAAAACGCACCACTTCCCAGTGTTCCGGTGACAGCGAAATCCCTTCGTTCTCTGCAATCACCACAGCCAGCGGCTCACTCCACTGGCTGCTTTCTTTGAGATAGCCTTCGGTATCCGTTTCTATCTCTTTACCTTCGAAGATCAGCATAATTATTACTACCTTAATCAGACTGGCGGCAGTGTAACAAAAAACAAAGCCCCGCATAAAGCGAGGCTATGAAAGTGTTAGCGGGTGAGATTAATCGCGGCTAGCGAAGCCCAGAATGCTCAGCAGGCTGACGAAGATGTTGTACAGCGAAACATACAGGCTAACCGTGGCACGAATATAGTTCGTCTCACCGCCATGAATGATGTTGCTGGTTTCAAACAAGATAGCGCCAGAGGAGATCAGAATGAAGACCGCGCTGATCGCCAGATGCAGAGCAGGCAGCTGCAGGAAGATATTCGCAACCATACCAATCAGCACCACCACAATACCCGCCATCAGCATACCGCCGAGGAACGACATATCTTTGCGGGTGGTCAGCACATATGCAGAGCAGCAGAAGAACACTAACGCCGTTCCGCCCAGTGCCATAGCGATTACGTCACCCATTCCGGCAGACAGATAGGTGTTCAGAATAGGTCCGAGGATATAACCCAGAAAACCGGTAAAGGCGAATGCGGAGATAATCCCGGTCGGCTTATTCGCCGTTTTATAGGTCAGGAACATCAAACCATACATACCCACCAGCGTCAGAATCAGACCCGGAGATGGCAGCATCAGCACCGTACTGGCAGTTGCGGTAATCGCCGAAAAGGCCAGCGTCAGGCTCAGCAGAAAATAGGTATTACGCAGCACCTTATGGGTGCTAAGCAGTGATGTACGGTCATGTGAAGAACTAACAATACGATCCATTGAGTCACTCTCTATGACAGATGTAATTAATTAAGCAGCATAATGATAATGCGTAAGGGCACCCAGAAGTTTTACCCATCTTTACGCATTTGATCTGGAACAGGTTTAACAGCGGATTATCAGGTCATTAAGCAAATATAACGCCCTGAGAATTTCGACAGGCAAAAGAAAAAGGGGTTAGCATTTAGCTAACCCCTTATCTTATTTGGCGGAAGCGCAGAGATTCGAACTCTGGAACCCTTTCGGGTCGCCGGTTTTCAAGACCGGTGCCTTCAACCGCTCGGCCACACTTCCGGAATGACGCGCACTATAAACATCCCGATGCGGCGTGTAAACCCCTAATTTGTTTGTTTGCCTGAAAAACAGCCAAAAGTGCATTGATAGCGTGAAATAACAGCAGATTGATCATTTCATCACCATGAATTCCTTCTCTTTTACTCGTTTAGCAACCGGCTAAACATCCCCACCGCCCGGCCAAAAGAAAAATAGGTCCATTTTTATCGCTAAAAGATAAATCCACACAGTTTGTATTGTTTTGTGCAAAAGTTTCACTACGCTTTATTAACAATACTTTCTGGCGACGTGCGCCAGTGCAGAAGGATGAGCTTTCGTTTTCAGCATCTCACGTGAAGCGATGGTTTGCCTTGCTACAGGGACGTCGCTTGCCGACCATAAGCGCCCGGTGTCCTGCCGGTGTCGCAAGGAGGAGAGACGTGCGATATGAATAACGAGGAAACATTTTACCAGGCCATGCGGCGTCAGGGCGTTACCCGGCGCAGCTTTCTCAAATATTGTAGTCTGGCTGCCACGTCGCTGGGATTAGGCGCGGGAATGGCACCAAAGATTGCCTGGGCGCTGGAGAACAAACCGCGCATTCCGGTGGTATGGATCCACGGTCTGGAATGCACCTGCTGTACCGAATCTTTTATCCGCTCCGCTCACCCACTGGCGAAGGACGTCATCCTTTCCCTGATTTCCCTCGATTACGACGATACTTTGATGGCTGCCGCCGGAACCCAGGCGGAAGAAGTCTTTGAAGACATCATCACGCAATACAATGGCAAATATATCCTCGCAGTAGAAGGTAATCCGCCGCTGGGCGAGCAGGGGATGTTCTGTATCAGCAGCGGTCGACCGTTTATTGAGAAACTCAAACGTGCCGCTGCCGGAGCCAGCGCGATTATCGCCTGGGGAACCTGCGCGTCCTGGGGCTGCGTGCAGGCCGCGCGACCCAATCCGACGCAGGCAACGCCTATCGACAAAGTCATCACCGACAAACCCATTATCAAAGTACCTGGCTGCCCGCCGATCCCGGATGTGATGAGCGCCATCATTACTTACATGGTGACCTTTGATCGCTTGCCAGATGTCGACAGAATGGGCCGTCCGCTGATGTTCTATGGTCAGCGAATCCACGATAAATGCTATCGCCGCGCCCACTTCGACGCCGGAGAGTTCGTCCAGAGTTGGGATGATGACGCTGCCCGCAAAGGTTACTGCCTGTACAAAATGGGCTGCAAAGGGCCTACCACCTATAACGCCTGTTCCTCCACACGCTGGAATGATGGCGTTTCTTTCCCAATCCAGTCTGGTCACGGCTGCCTGGGCTGTGCGGAAAATGGTTTCTGGGATCGCGGTTCGTTCTACAGCCGCGTGGTCGATATTCCGCAAATGGGTACTCATTCCACCGCCGATACCGTCGGTTTAACCGCGCTTGGCGTGGTGGCAGCGGCTGTTGGTGTGCACGCAGTCGCCAGCGCCGTTGACCAGCGCAGACGTCATAACCAGCAACCTACAGAAACCGAACATCAGCCAGGCAATGAGGATAAACAGGCATGAGCACTCAGTACGAAACTCAGGGATACACCATCAATAATGCCGGACGCCGCCTGGTGGTCGACCCGATTACGCGCATCGAAGGCCACATGCGCTGCGAAGTGAATATTAACGATCAGAATGTGATCACCAATGCCGTCTCCTGCGGCACCATGTTTCGCGGGCTGGAGATCATCCTACAAGGGCGCGACCCGCGCGATGCGTGGGCGTTCGTTGAACGTATCTGCGGCGTCTGTACTGGCGTACACGCCCTGGCTTCGGTTTACGCCATCGAAGATGCTATCGGTATTAAAGTGCCGGACAACGCCAATATCATCCGCAACATTATGCTGGCAACGCTCTGGTGCCACGATCATCTGGTGCACTTCTATCAGCTTGCCGGGATGGACTGGATCGATGTGTTAGATGCGCTGAAAGCCGACCCGCGGAAAACCTCCGAACTGGCGCAAAGTCTCTCCTCTTGGCCGAAATCATCCCCTGGCTATTTCTTCGACGTACAAAACCGCCTGAAAAAATTTGTTGAAGGCGGGCAGTTGGGGATCTTCCGCAATGGCTACTGGGGGCACCCGCAGTACAAACTGCCGCCAGAAGCTAACCTGATGGGCTTTGCCCACTATCTCGAAGCTCTCGATTTCCAGCGTGAAATTGTCAAAATCCACGCGGTCTTTGGCGGTAAAAACCCGCATCCAAACTGGATTGTCGGCGGGATGCCTTGCGCCATCAACATTGACGAAAGCGGCGCGGTCGGGGCAGTCAATATGGAACGCCTGAACCTGGTGCAGTCAATTATCACCCGCACGGCGGACTTCATTAACAACGTGATGATCCCCGACGCCTTAGCCATCGGTCAGTTCAACAAACCGTGGAGCGAAATCGGCACTGGTCTTTCTGATAAATGCGTTCTCAGCTACGGCGCATTCCCGGATATTGCCAACGACTTTGGCGAGAAAAGTCTGCTGATGCCTGGCGGCGCGGTGATTAACGGCGACTTCAACAATGTGCTGCCAGTGGATTTGGTTGATCCGCAGCAGGTGCAGGAGTTTGTCGACCACGCCTGGTATCGATATCCCAACGATCAGGTCGGTATACCACTCTTGAGCTGCCCGCCAATAAGAGAGGGGAAGACTTCGGGGTTGCCGCAGTATTTAAAAAAAAAAAAAAAAGAAAAGTAAGAGGATGAAGAATAATAAAAGAGAAAACACTGACTCATAAAGTCAGTGTACAG
>OJKG01000135.1_pt1 | contig 9872 bp, 8 predicted proteins | sample 1596561 | NCBI WGS metagenome assembly OJKG01 (sample SAMEA4350139, study PRJEB24818) | metagenome | biome: human; feature: gut; material: faeces | place: Denmark | collected 2013-09
ATCATAAAATATTTCCGTGGAGCATTTTATTATTGAATATAGAGGTTTAACTCCGGTAAAAAACAAAGAAGCATTGAATGCAGGGAAAAATAATATGGCCATAAAAAACATCGAAAGAAACTCTTTTAATTTAACATGTAAACGCATGGTTAATCCTCATATCACGGGTGGAGTGTTAAGAACATACATAAATGGAGTCATGTTTTCCCTTTTCCATTTATCAAGTTCCTGTTGCCGTTTTAGTCCATCTCTAATTGCATATTTTAATTTTTCTGATAAATGGCATTGAGCATCGATTTCATTTAAAACAACTGTACACACTATCCCTGTCAGTAAAATTGCTCCTCCGACAAGAATTACTGGAAAGCCAAAGCTAACACAGGCAAAAGAAGCCAGACTTCCAATAGCGGTTGCAACACCACCGGCTATAACTGCTTTGGCCACATCCATTGAAAAATCGCCAAGAAAATTAACCAGATCTCGCTCTGAACTCATAATAAATTCTATGGTTCTCCAGGCTACTGAAAACCAGATACAGAACTTAACTCCTTTTATTGATTCAGATAAAGCTCCTCGCCAGCCAATAGCGAGTTCCAGAACTTGAGGCGCTCGTGAAGAGAAAATATATTTACCGAGCTTTTCTAAAAGCCAGGGGCTGGATGTTGTGATTTTTATATATTTCTCTCCAAGTATTTCAAAGTAACTTGCTTTTGTATACTTTAAGGCATTAAGGTTAAATATAATTTTCCCATTGTCATCAAACTCAGTCATTAATTTACCCGCGTTAACTAACCAGGCGAGTGTATCTTTTATACCTGAAGGATGTGTAGTGATAAAATGAATGTAATCAAATGATGTTATTGGGCTGAGTATTTTTTTGCAACATCAAGTGTCAAGGGAATAACATGATGAGTGTTCTGATGCCTTAACTCATCAATGAGTGGGACGTCGTTAAGATAAGGGTGCTGAGGTACTAGCTGGTTTATCGGCTGAGCCCCCCGAAGAATGTCACCCACATAATCAGCCCACTGTGCATTCTGTGTGTTGTTGTTATTCCTTAAACCAGCCATTTTATCTCTCCGCAATAGTAATTTATTATGTTATTACAGTAAGTTACTGTACACGATCCTGCCATTTACTCATTGCATTCGTACCGGCTAACGTATGCTCCCAGGAAATATCTTCATAAATAAAGGCAATTCTCTCCTGTGGTTCCAGTTCTTTTTCCAGGACAGCATGCGGTGTGACAAAATCAATACTTGATATTCGGGCTTTTGACAGATTTATTTTATAATAAGGCTGGTAAATACCCGCTTTACTGGTTCGGTAGAGTATAAATTCACATATTGCCATTTTTTCATTGTCACTAAGTGCTTTTGCCAGCAATGGTGAGGATTTATCAACCGGTTTGGTGATAATTAATTCATGATGATTGACATTTTGACTTCTTGAGATGGAATGCATTAACGTATAAACCATGATCTGATCTTTATGTTCTGGCTGCGCTTTGTTTCCGACAGAATCAAGCGTTGAGCAACCTGCTGAAATTAGCCCTTGTGTCTCTCCACTCAAAGATAAATAACTTATATTTGCCATGATAATCTCCTTTAATTAAATAATTATTTTTCGGCCGTGGTACCGGTTGCCGCCTCTGGCATGACGTTATTCTTCAGCAGCAGCCAGCGGCTTAACACGCCTTCGAGTCGCTCATTAATTTGTTTTTCCAGCGCATCTGTATTCTGCTTCTGCGCACGGGCATCATGGTACTGCGTCAACAGAAACTCAACGGGTGTTTCCTGCCCCAGTCCCCGCTCCGCCTGCCAGATGACATTTTTGATATAGGAAAGGGTTAGTCCCTCTTTCTCGCGCTGCATCACTAGATCTGCAAAAGCATGTAAGTCCTGGCGGGTCTGCAACCAGCCACGCAACTGCGGGCTACTCTGTGCGCGGGTTTTGAGTGCCTCATTCCATTGTGTCGAGGCCTGTTGCTGTTGCAGGCTTTCCGGCCAGCGACTGTCGGCAACACGCATCATCTGCATCCCGGTTTCCAGCGGCTGTACCGGGGAGGTATCAAGAAGTTGTTGCAGCCTGCGCTCATAGTTTTCGAGTTCAGGTGAGGCCATCCACACCGTTGCTGCGCCCTGAGCGGTGTCGTTAACCTGTAACAGTTGCTGCTGCACCGGATAGACCTGCCACCACCACAATGCTGAGGCGACAGCCACTGAACAGGCGATCCCTGCGATAAACCCTCTTACCGTACTGCCTTGCTTTATCACACTGGCCTGTGGGGGATTCTCTGTCAGACTGCGCACTTCCACTTTCATCTCAGGCAGGCCGGGCAGGGGAGGCACTACCGCTTCTGGTGTGGAAGATGCCTGTGTTTCCGGGGCATAAATCAGCGTTCTGACCGTGGTCTGTGCGGCGTTCTCAGTGTTACTCTTCAGCTGGGGTTCAAGCCGTTTACGCGTGTTCTGCATAAAATAGAGCAGATTCTCCACGCGCGGAACGCGCTTCAGTTCCACCTGCTGGAGCTTATCGCAGATAAGCTGCAATGCCCGCTCTGTGCGGTAGATCAGTGGTAGGTCGGATTCCGCAAAGGAGATTTGCTGACGCAGAATATTGCCGGTTCGGGAGTTAAACCAGTCCAGCATTTCAGTACGCGCCGGGCCGCCCTGCGGCCAGAACTTATCCCAGTCGTGGCTTACCATTGCCGCCAGCAGTTCCGCACCTTCGCAGAATCCCGCCAGTCCCTGTGTCCGTGTCCGGGCAAGCGTATAGTAGGTGGCGGTGTGTAAATCCACACCGTTGGCTTTAAAAATCGCCAGCGCCAGCGACTCCACCAGTTTCCAGTTCAGCTCAGGCTGTGACGGGTGGCTGGCTTTGTTTATTTCCTCGCGGATGGCGCTGAATTCCGGCAGCCCGCGCGGGTCACTGCCGGTAACGATAGTTTGTGTCAGTACGTTACTATTCATCCCTGCCTCCTCAGTACAGTGTGTCTGACAGACCAAACTGGCTGAACAACCCACCGCTGAACGGGTTATCTTCCGTGTCGGTATGCACACGGTAGGTCATCGCGCCACCGTCCACGCTAAAGCGCACGGTAAAGTTGCCATCCTGTACTCCGGTCAGTTGTCCGGCCCCGAACAGGCGGAACTGCGCCCACGGCCCGCTGAAGCTGATACTGCGCGGCGCGTTGCCGCTGGTGCCGATGAGCGTCAGCTTACTTTCGTTGCCTTCGCGCATGTTGTTAGGCCAGACCAGATGGGCGGTATAGTTACGGCCCTGGCTGTAATCGACTAACTGACCGTCAAGGTTCAGTACACTGCGGCGTTTATTGCCTGAAAGCGATACCGTTTCCACGGCAAAGGATGTTCCCAGACCGTTCTGTTTGCTGAAGAAGATGTCACGGATTTTCTGCGCAGTTTCCAGTTGCGCAATAATATCTTCGCGAATAATGACGTTGTTATCGCCATCCTCCAGACTCAGGTCATTATCGATAAACAGCTTCAGGTTCTGCTGGTAGAAGGTATCCAGTATGCCATCCGGTTTAAAGAAGCGTTCGAAGGCATCCAGTGAGGCATCCTGTGCAGAACGCGGATTAAACGGATAGTTATTTGCCAGTTGCTCGTTAAACGGTTTCACCACGCTGTCGCGCCAGTCCACTTCCATATAATGAACAGCCTCCACCATCACCACATGCCAGGCCTGGTCAGTCAGTCTGCCAACCCAGCGGTTGAGCGGAGCAGGCAGCGTTTTTGCCATCTGGCGGGTGGCGAATATCGGATCGCTGCTGTTCTGATCAAGCCGTAACTGCACGGCTTTCAGCGCCGATTTCCCTGGTACAGGCGCGTTCTGGATTGCCAGCAGGTAGCGGTGCAACTCGGTGGGTTGCTGATACACGGCCTGCATCGTGCTTTCTTTGTCTTTCTGTACTGCCAGGGTACTGTTTTCCGAGGCGAATTCATGCCCGAGGCGGGTGAGTAACTGGTAATCCGGCTCTGCCAGGGCTTCCTCCCGTTCTTTGGCAGAGAGTTTTTCAGAAAAGACGCCTGGCTGTGTGTTGTCACGCAGGACGGTCAGCGCCCGCTGCAAAGGCTGGTCGCCGCTGATAACCTGCTCCAGCGCCCCGGTCAGTTGTCCGATGGACTCAAAATTGCGGATATTCAGATTGTCCATCCCGGCCCGCCAGGTGGCGGTGTAGTCGCTGATATACTGCTCGGTCAACTGGCGCTGGATTTCCGCGCGGTCGGCGTCACTGTATTTCACGCTGCGGGTAAGGTTAAGTACCCAGGAATCCATCGCCGTCAGTTCAACCAGTTCATCGCGCTGTTTTACAAAATAGCTTTGCAGGCCGTAACGGGTAAGAAACTGTGGAACAACCAGTTTGTTGTCATCGGCAGATGTAAACACCTGGTCAAAGGTTGGCCCTACCTGGTCACGCAGATTGAGGTCGGCAGGAAGAACGCCCAGCGCCCGCGTTTTCAGGCTCTGGTAAACCCGCTGGTAGACAGGCAGTTTGCTCAGTTCTTTCTGTGCTGATACCACGGGCTTGTCATATGGCGTCCAGCGGCTGATGGCGTCACCGTCGCCCGCCTGACGCTCTGCATGCCAGTCAGTATGAGCCAGCGCGTAGTCAAGATGGGACATCAGTTGTGCCTGGATATCGCGCTGGCCGTGGAATTTTTCGCTCCAGCGTTTTGCCATATACTGCTTCACCACCTCATTGTTACGTCCGCTTTTGTCCTCCAGCATTCGCATTACGCGCAGCACCGCGAGTTTTTCTTCACTCTCCGGCGGCGCGGCGTTCATCGCTTTGACCAGCCCGTTAAACAGCGAGGGCAGGTAACGTTGCTCCAGCAGTTGCAGATAGGTCTGTTCCACATAAGGCCCGATACGTCGTCCCTGGTACAGTCCCATATCGGCCAGACGGCTGCGGTCGCCCCAGTCGCCATAGGCCAGTGTGGCATCGCGTACCGGGTTCAGAAGCGGCAGTTGCAGGTTGCCAAAGTCATCTTCCCCCTGCGGAGGCGGCACGTCCATAAAGGCTTTGGCCTGCTTAAGCACGGTGATGCCGGACTGATAGTTACCGTTGTAATAGTGATGCCAGCCGGTGATGAGCAGAAGTGCTGCCACGCCGCCTGTGGCAGAGAAAACTGTCAGGCGGCGACGGGAACGTATCAGCCAGGCGCGGCTCTCTGTTGCCAGATTAGGCTCTGCGAGTAATGCCTGCGGGAACAGGCTGCGGGTGAAATAAGGCGCGGTGTCCACCAGGGGCCAGGACGCCAGTGGGTTATTGCCCAGCCGGTACTGGCGGGCGGCAGACTGGGTGAATATATCATCCATCTGCCCACGCTGAAGCGAAGAGGTGAGATAGACACCACGCAGCATCACGTTCATATTTTCGCCATCAAGCAGACCCTCAAGCAGTGACACCAGCGGTTCACGGCTTCCCTGCATCTGGCGGGAAAAACTGAATAAAGACGTGCGGGTGTGAGTCTGAGCGACCATCAGATCCGGCAACGCCAGATTCATTCGATCCACCCATGTCTGCCAGAAAGCATTCAACTCTGTTCGCCAGTCATCATTTTCATGGGCGCGGCGGGTGAACGTGACGCCCAGAATCGCATCGCGATCCTGTCTGTTCAGTGACTGGAACAGGGCGGCAAAACCCTGCAATAAATCAAGCCGGGTGAGTACCACGTAAACCGGTAACTGGCAGTGAAGATGCTGGCGTATATCCTGCAAGCGGCTGCGCAGCGTCTGTAACAGATGCTCGCGGCGGCGTTTGTCTGCGGTAAGCAGATCGGGTAAATCGAGTGTCAGAATAATCCCGTTCAGCGGCTGGCGCGCGCGCTTTTCTTTCAGCCAGCCGAGGGCATGTTCCCACAGACGGCGATGCAGGATACACGTACACGGCCAGCGGAGAACTGCGGGCGGTGTATGACCGCAGCGGGACGCAGGTTCGCGGGTTTACTTATGATGCGGAGCACGCCGGGCGGATGGTGGCGCACCATTATGCGGGGAGGCCGGAGAGCCGCTACCGGTATGATGATACCGGTCGGGTGACGGAGCAGGTCAACCCGGAGGGGCTGGACTACCGCTTTGAGTACGGAGAGCGCCGGGTAATCATCACGGACAGTCTGAACCGGCGGGAGGTGCTGTACACGGAGGGCGAAGGTGGCCTGAAGCGGGTGGTGAAAAAGGAGCATGCGGACGGGAGCATCACCCGCAGCGAGTATGATGAGGCGGGGAGGCTGAAGGCGCAGACGGATGCGGCGGGGCGGCGGACGGAGTACAGCCTGCATATGGCGTCGGGTGCGGTGACGGCGGTGACGGGGCCGGACGGCAGGACGGTACGGTATGGCTATAACAGCCAGCGGCAGGTGACGTCGGTGACGTACCCGGACGGCTTCGCAGCAGCCGGGAGTATGATGAGAAGGGAAGGCTGGCGGCGGAGACCTCACGCAGCGGTGAGACGACGAGTTACAGCTATGATGACCCGGCGAGTGAGCTGCCGACAGGGATAGAGGATGCGACGGGCAGTACAAAACAGATGGCATGGAGCCGTTACGGTCAACTGCTGGCCTTTACGGACTGCTCGGGGTACACGACGCGGTATGAGTACGACTGGTACGGTCAACAAATCGCCGTTCACCGGGAGGAAGGCATCAGCACTTACAGCAGTTATAACCCGCGTGGGCAACTGGTCAGTCAGAAGGATGCGCAGGGGCGGGAGACCCGTTATGAGTACAGTACCGCAGGCGACCTCACCGCTATCATTGCCCCGGACGGTAGCCGCAGTGAGACACAGTATGATGCGTGGGGTAAAGCCATCAGCACCACGCAGGGCGGTCTGACGCGCAGCATGGGGTATGACGCTGCCGGGCGGACGCAACGTTACCATTATGACCTGACCGGAAAACTCACGCAGAGTGAAGACGAGGGGCTTATCACCCTCTGGCATTACGATGCGTCAGACCGTATCACCCGGCGCACGGTGAACGGTGAACCGGCGGAGCAGTGGCAGTATGACGACCACGGCTGGCTGACAGAAATCAGCCACCTGAGTGAAGGCCACCGTGTGGCGGTCCACTACGGCTATGACGATAAAGGCCGCCTGACGGGCGAACGGCAGACGGTGGAGAACCCGGAGACGGGGGAGATGCTGTGGGAGCATGAGACGGGGCACGCGTACAGCGAACAGGGGCTGGCGACCCGTCAGGAGCCGGACGGTCTGCCGCCGGTGGAGTGGCTGACATATGGCAGCGGTTATCTTGCGGGGATGAAGCTGGGCGGAACACCGCTGGTCGAGTACACGCGGGACAGGCTGCACCGTGAGACGGCCCGCAGCTTCGGCGGGGAGGCATATGAACTTGCCACCGCCTGGAATACCAGCGGCCAGCTCCGGAGCAGGCACCTGAACCTTCCGCAGCTTGACCGTGACTACGACTGGAACGACAACGGACAGCTAATCCGCATCAGCGGCCCGCAGGAGAGCCGGGAGTACCGTTACAGCGACACGGGAAGGCTGACGGGCGTCCACACCACGGCGGCGAACCTGGATATCGATATCCCGTATGCGACGGACCCGGCAGGAAACCGGCTGCCGGACCCGGAACTGCACCCGGACAGCACGCTCACGGCATGGCCGGATAACCGCATCGCGGAGGATGCGCACTATGTCTACCGCCACGATGAATACGGCAGGCTGGCGGAGAAGACGGACCGCATCCCGGAAGGGGTGATACGGATGCACGACGAGCGGACCCACCACTACCACTACGACAGCCAGCACCGCCTGGTGTTCTACACGCGGATACAGCACGGCGAACCACAGGTGGAGAGCCGGTACCTCTATGACCCGCTGGGCCGCCGGACGGGAAAACGGGTATGGCGGCGGGAGCGTGACCTGACGGGGTGGATGTCGCTGTCGCGTAAACCGGAGGTGACATGGTACGGGTGGGACGGTGACAGGCTGACGACGGTACAGACCGGCACCACGCGTATCCAGACGGTATACCAGCCGGGGAGCTTCACGCCGCTCATCAGAATCGAAACAGAGAATGGCGAACAGGCGAAGGCGCGGCACCGGAGCCTGGCGGAGGTGTTGCAGGAGGACACGGGTGTGACGCTACCGGCGGAGCTGGCGGTGATGCTGGGAAGGCTGGAGCGGGAGCTGCGTGCGGGAGCGGTGAGTGCGGAGAGTGAGGCATGGCTTGCGCAGTGCGGGCTGACGGCGGAACAGATGGCCGCGCAGATGGAGGATGCATACATCCCGGAGCGGAGGCTGCATCTTTACCACTGTGACCACCGTGGACTGCCGCAGGCGCTCATCACCCCGGAAGGCGAAACGGCGTGGTGCGGGGAGTATGACGAGTGGGGGAACCAGCTTAATGAGGAGAACCCGCATCACCTGTACCAGCCGTACCGTTTGCCGGGGCAGCAGTATGATGAGGAGTCGGGACTGTATTACAACCGTCACCGGTACTACGATCCGTTGCAGGGGCGGTATATCACCCAGGATCCGATAGGGTTGAAGGGGGGAATAAATCTATACACGTATCCACTGGTACCAATACGTTACACTGATCCACTGGGGTTAGAACGAGTTATAAGTGTATATGGGCCTCCCGCTCCAGACCGGGCAGGTGCTGAAACTCCTCTTGTTCTTACTGATATGACTGGAGGAGTGACTATTTATTATGATCCTGAAACAGGTGATTCAATGACTTTTGATAGTAGCAATAGAATTGATCGTCGTTCTCAACGTGGTGCTGGTGATCCATATACAGGTGAAGTCGTTGGTTGTGAGACAAATGAATCAGGAATATCGGCAGCATATGGCACAACGAAGATCTATACTACAGATACTAGAGCAAGATGGCTACATGGTGGGGGATCATCGTTGCGCGATCCTTATGCTCCTCGACAAGGCTGGAAACCAACTATGGGATGTACCCGTGCACAGAATGAAGATGTAGATGAGTTGTGTAAGAAAGTGACAAGTTGGATGTATTCGCATCCTGGAGAGAGAATTAGATATGAACGTTTTAAGACACGTTAATGCGATTAACATGGGAGTGTGCATTCTAATTTGGGTTATTGGATGTGCAAATGCTAAAGTTCTTAAACGATGTATATTACCCGCTCCTGATGGTGGCGTAGAAAAACTATCAAAACCCAACTTACATGGAGTAATTAAAAAAGTTGATTTGAACACAAATGAAGCGGAAATTAAAATAAAAGAGGGGGGGGCAGTGAGTTTTATTTTTAATGAGGAAACATTGTATTTTACTGTTTTTGGTGGGGATTTTATTATGGATGATTTAAAAAAAGTAAAAAATACGGAAGCATGGGTATGGTATAAAAATTGCGATAGTAAAAATAAAAATATGGCAGTTGAACTTCTTCAAATCTACGAATTGCATCAATGAAAAATATAGTTAAATAGAGGAGGTTATTAATAGCAGGAAAAGCATCACGTGATGCTGATTTTTTGCACTAAATAATTCGCGCTAATGTTCAATAGTTAATATATCCCTCATCAGGGAAAGATCACCGGTGTGCCGTAGGCACAAAGATGCAAAACGGGACGTTTTGCATGTAATAAGCATAAGCTTGTGAAGAGATGGTGGCAGGCCCACCGGGATCTGCTGTCGGAAGTCGGTCCCAAACAACCCCGGCTGCTGTGGTAAAGAGCCATGGTAGTGAGCGCAGGGGCAGGGAAAGATCACGTAACGCTGATTTTTTGTACTAAATAATTCGCATTTTATGTTTAAAAATTGAGATATTCCTCATTACCTGAAGCTGTTTTTTATTGCTTATACATGATCAAATACTCCTTACATAATTAAGGAGAACAAAATGGAACT
>OJKG01000143.1_pt1 | contig 9452 bp, 6 predicted proteins | sample 1596561 | NCBI WGS metagenome assembly OJKG01 (sample SAMEA4350139, study PRJEB24818) | metagenome | biome: human; feature: gut; material: faeces | place: Denmark | collected 2013-09
CTTTTGCCGTTACGCACCACCCCGTCAGTAGCTGAACAGGAGGGACAGCTGATAGAAACAGAAGCCACTGGAGCACCTCAAAAACACCATCATACACTAAATCAGTAAGTTGGCAGCATCACCGAATAAACAAAACAATTGACTGATAATGTTTATTACAAGTTGTCTACATGTTAATTATAATATTATACAGCGTTTTTTTGATGTGATATTCTGGAACCATTAATTTGTAATTGGGTTGCTGTCGCCTATTTTATACATGCTATAATTGATGGTTTTCTATGTGATTTAGTTAATAACCTTCTGGGTTTATTTTAAGGGTTAATTGTTACATTGAAATGGCTAGTTATTCCCCGGGGCGATTTTCACCTCGGGGAAATTTTAGTTGGCGTTCTTAAAATGTGTACTTAAGACCAGCAGTAGTGATGAAGTTATAGTTTTCTATACCTGCTCCATTTTTGCTGTAGTCTGAAGTGTTATTATTGTGATCATAAAGTGAAGTATTACCTTTTTTATTCGTAACCCGATTCCATGCGCCTTCAACATAAACTTTTGCGTTAGGTGTGACGTAATAACCTGCATTGACTGCAACAGAATAGTAATTTTGGTCTTTGACCTTACTGCGATAAGTGATTCTTTTTCCCGGGTCATAGTGTTCATCGTTATCAGATGATTCCACCCAGCCGCTGTATTTAAATGTGCCACCGAGTTCAAAATCTTCATAACGATAACTTCCAGTCAAGCCAATGTAGGGCATTTTAAAACGTTGTTTGTAGCCGATTGCTCTTTCTCCATTCGGGAAGGAGCCGATATCATCTCTGAATCCCTCCTCAGAACTGTAGATATAGGAACCACCTCTGGCTGTAAAGCTATAACGGCTTTCCTGATATCCGGCCATGAGTCCCAGGCGGTAATTGGGTTCGTTGAGGAGCCAACCTTTGATATTCAGATCAAATTCGTTGGCATAATTGAGTTGTGTATCAGGGTGTCTACTTTCATCCGTCCAGGTTCCGGGGTTACTGGAATCCATCCAGTCCTGATCGACCATATTGCCACCTCGGCTGCCGAGAGTTGTCCAGCCAGCAGCCCCGATAGATATCTGGGGCATCAAATCCCAATTAATTGCACCTTTAATAATTGCAGTGTTATTGAATTTCCAATCGAGTTGACTGACTTTTCGGCCTCCTTCTTCGGCTAGATAAACACGCTCTTTTGTTTTTCCGCTCAGAGTTCCAAAACTAATGTCCGCATTTATGTTGTCAGGAGTAAACGATATAGTCTCGGTAGAAGCAAAAGAGCTGATCGCAATAGGGGGTGTCAGGACTATTCCCAGAAGTTTCGCCCGCATAAAAGTTCTCCATTCAATCGTTTTAATGATTGAATATGTATTTTTTATATCTAACTTAATGAGTCAATTACATATTGCTCCACTGTTTATATTTTGTTTAGTATTGAATGATTATCACAATGCGCTATCTGTTTTTGGTTTAATTATCTGTTATTGTTTCATATTGCGGTTTTACTGTGTGGTTTTTTTATGCTTTTGTGGTGCTTTTATCTATTTAAGTGCCATGCCTTTAGAGGCATATAAGCGAAAATAGCATGAGGTTTATCCTCAATTACTATGTTTTTTAGTACAAAAAAGAGGGACAAAACTGAGACACATAAGGCCTCACAATGGCTTGCAAGGCTTTACATGTTTTGAGGTAGTGGGACGTGTGAGCGCAGAGATGGCGCGGTAAGTTGTTGACTTAAAATGTCGTTCTAGGAACTTCTAAGTCGTGGGCCGCAGGTTCGAATCCTGCAGGGCGCGCCATTTCTTCTTCATTTATGCCCGTCTTATCCGTTTCCGCTTTGCCCTTCGTCGCTGTTTGGCGAGATAATTCAACGGTGTCAGGCCGTAAAACGCCTTAAAAACAGAGATAAAGTACGACGTGCTGCTATAGCCACATAATTGCGCCACCTGAGTGATATTTTTGTTATCCATCAATAACATCTGTACGGCGTAACGCATACGACACTCTGTGACAATCTGGCTATAGCTGGTATTTTCGTTTTTTAATTTCTTTTTGAGCAGGCTGGGGCTTAAACATAGCGAACTGGCGACAATTCGCAGATTCCAGTAGTGCTGAATATCGCTTTGAATAATGCGGCAGACGCTGTCGCGGACGCTGCTGCGTAAGATATACATCAGTAGGGCAATAAACCGCGATTGCTCAAGAAAGTTAGACAATACGGTAAAAAGCAATGCGCGCGTCAACTCCGCTTCGCAGGGTTTGCTGGGTTGCTGCTTGCTGTGGTTGGCGGCTAGCCGGAACACTTCCGGTGTACGGCTATGACAAGCGATAACCGGGGTAGCCAGCCGCGACCAGGGCTTTACACAGGTTAAGTTCTTATTTAAAAACAACAGATAATCGTTGATGATGTTACGGTTGATGTGGGTGATTAATACGTGATTTAACGTTGAGAGTTCAATGACGTTATTGTTGCACGCGAAGGCGGCCAGGTAGTTTTTCGGAAGGGTAAACGTAGCATGGTTATTGACGCTTACCTCTACCTCTTTTTCGGTCAGGATCACCACGCAAGGTTTACTGCTGCTCAATTGCATTTCGCACTCCTCAGATATCAGAAACTCCGCTCAAAGGATCTATGCTTCCTGCATGAGTGATCGGCCCGTTCGCCGATAACGATCTTCTTTCTTTAGCACGCTTTTTAGCAATTAATCTTGATGGAATTCTGACGAGAGCGAAAGAGGTAAGCCAGGTCGTACCCGACTTACCTGGAGGAGATTTAATACTCGAGAATGCCGTGCGCGACGGGCAAATAGCGCAGAGAGAAATAGAGAGTGTCTTTACCGCAAGAGGAACGTTTCGCTAACAGCGAGGCAATTTCTGCGTCCGGTTTCGGTTTCGCTGTAAAGGTTTTGCCTTTGCCGGCGACAAACAGTTCATAAACAATGCCGCTTGCTGGGGCGGAGCTTTGGCAATCGGCGCTGGCCTGTAGATAACGTTCACGCTGTTCAGCGGTAAGTTTATCCACGCCGCTGCCATCCTGTACCCAGACATTAACGCCGGTTGCTTTAACGTGTTCCAGCAGTTGGCGATAGCCATCGGGCGACATGTTTCCGGCGAAAAAACTACTGATATAAACCGGTTTTGCTGAAACATCGCTAATCAGCGGCTGCTCGTTGTTTAACCATGTTAGCAAAGGCTGACGGGCGGCTTCGCTGCGCCAGTTCAGGTCGTCAATTTCCGCGCTGATGTACCAGCCAGCCGGCGTTACGCCAGGCGCGGCGCTCCATAATCTGGCTTGCTGGAGATCGGCAGCCAGCAGGCGATTAAGATAGCTTTCCAGCGCTGCGGACGACTGTTTCTGGTGCATAAAAAATTCCGGATCGGCGTTCAGCCCGACAATCAGCTTCAGGCCAGCCTGTTGCGCAGCTGCGGCCCGCTTAAACAATAACGCGCGCTGTTCTGGCTGGGTGAATGCATCGCCGTAACGGGTCCATTGCAAAACCAGGGTATCGAAGCCTTGCAAACGTAACTGACTCATCAGCCCCTGCCACTGGGTATCGGTAACCTGACTATCACGGTTTTGTGGTTGCCAGATAATACCTTTCATCGCAAAGGAAAAAGGGCTGACCAAAAGCAGTGTCAGCAATACGAAAATGAACTTACGCATTTACCAGTGCACTCCAATGGTGAGAAACGCGTTGTTGCGCTCTCCGTTACGTTGATTAATCGCCTTAAAGGTATGTTGATACTCGACGCCGAGACTGACTTTGTGCGGCCAGGCGTCGTAGTGCGTCTCGCCGGTCCAGATATTCCAGCGGACCCCGACACCGCCAAGCTGCGCGCCCTGAGTGCCTTTATCACGATAGCCGTTGTCCTGAACGTGAGCGTAAGGCTCAATAGTCTGTCCGTTAGCTACCTTCTGATGCCAGCTGACGCGATAATCTGCCGTCCACGCCTGAATATCCTGGCGGATATATTGCGCCGCATCGAGGTACAGGTTTTGGGCAAACCAGCCTGAACCGTTCGGGTGCCATTCGTCGCTGTATTTGCCGCCATTAAAGAATGAGGCGCTGGCGCGCAGCATGGTATCGGATGCGCCATTTTGCCCGTTCAGCGGCAACTGCTGTTCGACGGCGAGGAAAAAGATCTGATCGCGCAGCGGCTTCCAGCGTAGACCGGTGCCGGACATCGGATTTTTCACCGGCATCATCACCCCGTTTTCTCCGGTATCGGCAAAGACGCGGCTATAAACTGAGAGCAGGTCGCCTTCCAGCAGCATATTGCGTCCGATGCGGTACTCGGCTTCCAGTTGCCCGTAGCTACGATAGCTTTTCCCTGGCGCTGCGCCGCCGACATTATTGTTAGCGGTGCTCATTGCCCCGGAACGCAAGCCGATAGAAGAATCGAAACTGAACGTCCAGCGGCGACCGACCTCCTCATGCAGACGGCGGAAATTGAAGCGTTGCTGATTTTGCTCTGGGGTGAGTGGGTTTATCAGCGCCTGATTATCAATGTCATCAATCACCAGGCGGGCGTAGTGCTGCGTCGCAGGCATGTCATCCAGACGCTGGTTCACATAGGCCAGTTGTCGGATCAGTGCCGGATCGTCCGGTAGCCCTTTATGCGCCTGTTCGAGCATTTCCCGCGACTGTGCGATATCACCGCTATCCCACAAGGCGTAACCAAGCGCTGCCTGGATGTTGCTATTATTCGGTTCCAGTTCCAGCGCGGCGCGCAAATCACTCACCGCCGCCGGGACATTATGACGTTGGCGATAAATTGTCGCCCGCGCAACGTAAGCGTTGGCAGAAGGCGCAATATTGATTGAGCGCGTGAGATCGCTCAGTGCGAGTTCCGGCTGACCAGGAATGTAACGTTGCGCATGCAGCCACCAGTAGAGGGCATTGTTTCCCAGTCCACGTTGTTCTGCCTGTTGTAGCCAGCGATCGCGAGCTGCACCATTTCCTGCCGCCTGGGCGGTATTGGCAGCAGCAAGCAGATCCTCATTGCTCATGTCGTGAAGACTGATTTTCTGCCAGGCCGCCAGTGCGGTGGCGTAGTCCTCAACCTGATACGCCTGATAGGCTACCGCACGATGTTGCCAGGCGTTCGGTTGTCGTTGTTCGGCCTGAAGCCATGCATACAAGGCCACACCGGGTAGCGTGTCCCGATAACACTTTGCCAGACGGTTCCAGGCGGCGGCATCGTAGGAAGGCGACATATCGCCCAGCAAGCGAACTATTGCCGGGCAATTATCTGCAATACCCGGCAACTGGCTTTGCCACTGACGTTGCGCCGCCAGCGGCAAGGGTTTTGATAAAATCGCCACCTTCGCTGGAGTTGCCAAGTAAGGATGACTTTCCAGCAGAGACGCCAGTCGCGCCATTAAAGTCTGGCTGACACGCGCATCGCCCTGGAAAGGATAGCGTTGCAGCAATAAATCGGCAGCTTCGCGTGACTGCTCGTTCTGCATCAGTTGCCAGGTCAGTTGATCCAGGCGGGTAAGATTTGCCGGTTCTTGCTGATACAGCAATCGTGCCAGACGCAGAGATTCAGCCTTGTTACGGGTCGCCACGCTGACAGCATAACGCTCCTCAAGCATTTCATTGGCGGGGAGGGTGGCGAGCAGTTTTTGCGCTGCGTCGTACTGACCTTCTTTTAACAGCACCGGTAGCGTCGCGCCAACAACATACTGGCGGTTATCGGCAAACTGCACCGTATAATTCGCCAATGCCTGAACGGGGTTGGCGCTGTATTTAGATAACAGATAGAGCCAACTTTTCTCTTGTGCGTCCGTGGTAAACAGCGGCTTATTTTCAATGAGATAATGCTGGAGGCGTGCTTTTTCGCCACGATAAGCCAGCGCGGTCGCGTAAGTAATATATGACTGAGGATCGGTGAAGATCCCCTGTGATTGCAGTGCCAGGATCCGATCGTCCAGCTGCCCGGCAAGAAGCACGTCAAACCACTGACGGCGTTCTGCCGCGCTTAATGTGTTCTGCTGGCGTGCTTCATTGTATAGCGTATCTGCCTGGGACCATTGTTTCAGGTAGATTGCCCGTTGCAGCAGATCGGTTCGCAGCGTTTTTCCTTCCGGCGATGCAGCAAACGTCGCATCGTTCAGTTGCGCTCTGGCGACAGGTAACTGTGCCAGCCGCAGGGCATTCTGCCCGACTTCACTGCGACAACGCAGGGTCGGTGCAGCATCGCACGCTTTTTGCTGGGCAAGCAGTTCTTCAACAGTCGTAACGCTTTTCACTTCAACTGGAATAGCCGCCAGACTGCGCTCAAGTCGGGCATCTCCTGGGTGACGTTTCAGTTGATCCTCAAGCAACAGCCGCGCCCGGTCATCATGACCAAAATGGCGATAGGCTTCCGCAAGGTATAAAGTCAGCGGAATATTATCCGGCACCTGCTGGTGTATATATTCAAATTCGCGGATGGCGGTTGCTTCGTCGTTATTTTTCTGTGCCTTCAGCGCCTTATCGAGACGGGGATAAATAACAAAATGGCGATAATCGCTCAGACCCAGCTCTTCTGCGCTGGTGCCGATATTTTCTGCGAGTGCGCTGGTACTCAATAAAGACGTCAGCAGTAAACCAGACCATCCGATGACGCGATTAAGGTTATTCTCCTTCATTTTCGGACTCCAGTTGCGCAACCTGTTCTGTGTTTAAACCTGCTTTGAGTAATAGTGATTGCATCGAAACTTGTAATTCGCGTTGAATTGTCAGGACGCGATCCAACGTTTCCTAGCTGATAACGCCTTCGGTGACCAAAAACTTGCCGAGCGGCAGAGAACTGCGTTCATGGCGCAATAACAACACGTTAATTGCTGAACGATTAATATGACCGAGCGTGGTCAGTATTTCGGCGAACAGGAACTGATGCGGCACATATTGCCGCCAGATTTCACCGGCCTGCTGTTCCGTGAGCCACTGATGCTGAACCGCATTGTACAACATTGCCCGCGGATCGTGACCGCGTCGGCGTGCATACCAGTGACGTAACCCTGTGACAATTTGTCCCCGCAGAACAATGACGTAACGCACTTTGCGTCCGACTTTACGCGTCAGGGCCGCCAGCGAAACCGGGTCAATACCATCTTCACTGCCGACAATTAACTCGTCATTTTCCAGACGCAGCGGCAGTACCGCATAATGCAGCGCCACGGAGGCCGGCATTTCGGCAATCAGCGAGGAAGGGATCTGCCAGGCATCGATGGATTCCCACGCCACGCCGTTTTGCTCTGCCAGCGCCTGTGCCAGCTGCTCGGCGCTAATCAGCCCCTGCATCAGCATTGAACCGCCCAGGCGTAGACCTTCGACGCGATTACGCAGTGCTGTATCGAGTTGTTCTTCAGTGATGACCTGATTTTCCAGCAGAATTTGACCTAACGGGCGCAACGAGCGGGTATCGCCAGTCACGCTGGGGAAGTCATGCGTTGTTTTATCCCACGCCACGCGACGTGGATCGCCGTGTTGAAGTACCTGTTTTAGCGCGCGCCAGTTGGCCATGAAGTTAATCAGGTTGCCCCAGAAAAGACGCAGGACGGAAAGCAGCCCCTGCGTCAGGCCGTAGTAGCCAGTAACGAAAATCACCCGCTGCACGATGCGGTTAACCATCAAACCAAAGTTTAGCCACAGCAGGGTCATTAACCATGCGCTGCCGCTGAAAATAGAAAGGAAATGCCAGGCATCGGGCCACAAACTTTCATACGCCAGCAGCAGCAAAAGCTGGATCATCACCAGCATCGCGAGGAAGCTGACAAAGTTACTGATTGCCCCTTTGCGGTCGCGCCAGAGAAAGTAGTTCAGCGTCAGGCTGGAGGTCCATTTATGGGTTTTAAAGCCTTGGAAAACAATGCCGATGATCCAGCGGGATTTTTGTCGAACCGCAGTCGAAAAGGTATCGGGGAAATATTCGCGCACGCAGATCATGTTTGATGTCCGCGCGTGCTGTAAAAATTACGCTGCTCGTGTTCTTTGGCTTCGTCCACCACCGGAAAACGGACAAAAATTTCCGTCATACCTTTTTCTTTCAGGCGGAAGCCAATGTCGTAATCTTCAGTAAGACTCTGCACGTCGAAAGCAATACCGTCACCGTCAGCTAACAGTGCGGTCACGGCGCGGCGGCTGAAACAGGTGCCGACGCCTGCGCTGGGCACTTGTCCGGCGAGGGCTTCACGCACCGGAACATCTTTGCCATGCAGCTCTGAAAACTCATCAATGTAAGTCATGCTGGTGAAGTGCGTCCATTCGCGTTCGAACGGATACACCGGGATCTGAATCAGATCTTTACGCTCGACCAGATAGTTGAACAGACGCAATTCCATCGGTGAAATCACATCTTCGGCGTCATGCAGAATAAAACCAGCAAAAGCGAAATTGGCGCTACGCTCAAATTGGGTGATGGCGTCCAGCACGTTGTTCAGACAGTCGGCTTTGCTGGTGGGGCCAGGACGCGCGCAGACTACCTTATGCACATTCGGGAAGCGAGCGCACACTTCGTCAACATCACGCTGAGTATCGGGGTCGTTGGGGTAGGTGCCAACAAAGATATGATAGTTTTCGTAGTCGAGCGTGGTCGCCGCCAGCTCGGCCATATTGCCGATGACGCCCGTTTCATTCCATGCCGGAACCATAATCGCTAACGGTTTTTCATCTGGTTTATACAGTTCGCGGTAACTCATTCGCGGGTAGCGGCGATAAACACTCAACTTGCGTTTAATGCGGCGTACCCAGTAGACGACATCAATAAAAAAATCGTCCAGCCCGCTGATGAACATGATGACCGCTAACGTTATCGCGATTACTTTTAAGCCGTAGAGCCAGGTAGCAAAAACATCAAGAAGCCAGTCCACACAAAAACCTTACATTAACGCTGGTTATGTTTAGGGTGGCGTATATTAAGGTTTTTTATGAATTGTGACAGCTTTTTACCATTAATAGGTATGACTATTGCGGCACGTTATTTTTACACTGGTTATAAAAGTTGCCGTTTGCGTAGAATGTAGACAAAAGCATGGTGTCCTGGGACGGGGAGGTTAACGTCATAGTGAAAAGGAGCGGTGGCACCGAGCAGGTCATCATGTAGTGGAAGTGCCTGGAGGAGGTGAGCAGGCAGGGCAAGATTACGAAAGCCCGTTCCCCGCAAGGACTGACGCCAGATAGTTTCTCTCCATGGCTGCTTTTTGCATCTTACGTCTTAACCCTGCCTTGAATACCTTATCATTAGTCAAAATATTAATAGCGATGTGCCGTATCCCTGAAAATAATTCTGCTGCATTTCCTCTTCTTATTTTGCAGTCGTCTGATCTTACCCAGCAATAGTGGACACGCGGCTAAGTGAGTAAACTCTCAGTCAGAGGTGACTCACATGACAAAAACAGTATCAACCAGTAAAAAACCCCGTAAACAGCATTCGCCTGAATTTCGC
>OJKG01000146.1_pt1 | contig 9365 bp, 25 predicted proteins | sample 1596561 | NCBI WGS metagenome assembly OJKG01 (sample SAMEA4350139, study PRJEB24818) | metagenome | biome: human; feature: gut; material: faeces | place: Denmark | collected 2013-09
TTATCGAGTTGTCGAAAGATAGCGACTATGCTGTCCGCAGCAGTGCCGCCGGCAATCCCAACACTCCGGCCGACACCCTTATCGAGTTGTCGAAAGATAGCAACTGGGCTGTCCGCAGCAGTGCCGCAGGCAATCCCAACACTCCGGCCGACACCCTTATCGAGTTGTCGAAAGATAGCAACTGGGCTGTCCGCAGCAGTGCCGCCGGCAATCCCAACACTCCTGGATATACATCATCCAATGAGGAGTTTATAATCACAGAAACCTATGTGGCTATCAAGGGTACAAATCACTTATGGTACAAACACAATTGTCCCAATGTTGCTCCATTTTATACATGTGGTTGCTTCTGTGGTTCCCGCGAACAGTTGATTTCAAGGATTTACTCAATTGATAATCTTTCTGCTGATCCTGCTGTAAGGATGCGAATATTGGATGCCTTAGATTGGAAATTTAAAGAAATATTTAATAGATAACTATGAGACTAGAAGAATTCATAATCCCACCGGAATGTTCCCGTGTATCTATAAAGGTAGAGGAGAAAAGACTAATCCTCCAATTCGAACCGGAGACTCCAAACATTTTCTTCTGCGATGAAACCGAACGAACAGAGGAGGAACCGCATATAGGTCAATTAGCGATCCTGTGGGGAAAGAACCGAAGAGAGGCTATTATCTCAAGAGTAGAGGATATAGACTACAAGGACTTTACCTACAAAGCGAAAAACCAGGAATGGTATGAACGTGCAATTCGTTTTCGGGACGAAGAGCAGTATAATAAAATCCTGTTTTATAACGATGCTGGGAAAAACGAAGTATCAAAAGTCCAAGCCAAAAAAGGCTAGCTTAACAGCTAAGTTAGATAAGGTATTCAGCGAATATATCCGGTTGCGTGACACAAGAGAGGACGGGACCTTTACCTGTATATCTTGTAACCGGATATTGCCCTACGATCAGGCGGACTGCGGTCACTATATCAACAGGAAGCATATGTCTACCCGCTTCAGCGAAAAGAATTGCAATGCTCAATGTCGCTCCTGTAACCGCTTCGATGAAGGCAACATTCAAGGCTATCGTCGTGGACTTGTAGCCAAATATGGCGAACCTGTAGTGGTCATGCTGGAATCAATGAAAAATCAGATCAATAAAATATCTGAATTTGAATACAATACTATGATTGATCACTATCGTAAGGAGGTCAAACGCTTAAAACGAGAGAAAGGAATATGAGTAAAGAAACCTATAAGAAAGTCAAATGCGACTGTCGTAACTGTCAGCGTGCCGGTCCTGTGGAAAACTTCATGGTTGTCTGTCCCAAACACAGATATAAGAAATCCGTAGGAGTAAGGTTATGTGAGTATTTTAAACCAAAAGATGTTCGACAAGATAATAATGAAAGCGACCGTTGACACCGAGGATATTGATACCATCGTCTTACGTAATTATCTGGAACAGTGCACGGAAGGTGATGAAGTCTATTATAAATCTACTGCCTACGCGAACTTCGACGGATGCTTTATTGAACTCAGGGGAAATAAATTGAAATGTAAATGCTCTATCTGCAAGCTGTACAGCAAAGGGAAAAACGGCAAACTGGATAACAGTAGGCCAATGACCTTCGCGATGGCGGTCCGGACAATCAAGGAGCTTCTTCTCCGCTTGTGCGTGAGAATGGAGAATGCGATAGTAACTTATTACGAAATTGGCATCACGATGAAGATGTCCTACTCTGCAGACTGCTATATCCGGCAGGTGCAGGAGATATCGGACAGAATACTTTGGAATGATGCTAATTTTCCGGAATACCGGCAGAAAACAACGGAGAAGAGCAAGTATTTCCGCAAGGTTCTAAAGGTCTATGATAAATCATTCGAAGCAGGTGAGAAAGGCCGGAAGGTAGGTGACAATATACTTCGGATAGAAACGGTCTACAGGCATCAATCTGTATCAATGCTTGAATTTACCGACTACTTCTTCCTGTCCAAGATGGGGAGAATATTCTACAAGGACTGGTCAGAGATATGCTTTGTGAGAGAATTGTCTGCGACAAAGGGTGTAAAGATATCCCAGCTTGAAAAAGCCAGGGAGATCCATCGGCTCGGAACAACGAGATATAAGGAACACTACAAGCAAATGTTCCTTAATGGAAAGCTGACCAAAAAACAATGGGAGACGATTCGCAACTTTGCGAAAGCGTGGCCGGCTGAGCGTGAGAAATACGTGGAAGAGGTCGGTGAGCTTGAAAAGGAATTCAAGGATCGTCTATTGTCTAATTTCCAGATTGGGATTTTTACACCCGTTCGCAGAAAGTTATAACAGTCTGATTATCAGCGTTTTATATAAAACAGAAAAAGCACCATATGGTGCGCGATTAAAACATTGATTATCAGATAAATAAGAAAATAAAGAATCGAAATTAACAATTTACGGCAACTTGTCCTATACTGCCCGCAGGGTAGTTGGGTAGCAACTTAAGAGGGCAGTTAATTTTAAATGATAACTAAAAACGAAAACTATGTCATATAAAGCTTCAGGTGTAATTATTGCGGTAATGCCTACCGCGCATGGAACAACAAGAAACGGAAAGGATTGGGAAAAGCAGGAATGCGTGTTGGAGATGTCAGACAAGTACCACACCAAAATGAAGTTCTCAATTTACTCATGGGATGGACCCATCGAGACTCCCCTTAAGACAGGAGACAGTGTTGAGATATCCTTCATGGTAGAAGCAAGGGAGTCGAAAGGAAACTGGTTTAATGAAGTAAAGGCTTATTGTGTTGAACATCAAAAACGATGAAGATTCAAGGTTATCCATTGGTTTGTAGTGGAATTCATTACACCGGTTATCATCTAAAAGCAATGTGTAAAGAATGCCCACTATACTCAAGGAAAAAGCAGCCATTTCATAAGTCATGGCGCATAAGTGGAATTGAAAAATGTATAATCAACTATGTTAGTAGGAACAACAAATCTTAATACGACTCTCAACCTGACGTATGTGTTGACAGATGTCGTAGAAACTCTTCTCCTCGACATGAGAAGTGAAATGAAAAAGCGGGGCTATGATCTGCGTCACGATGCCAAGCACAATTTCAACACAGCGATAGCCGCTATACGCCGGCTGAAACAAGATGTAGACAAGACCCAGTTCTCCACCCAGGAAAACTTCGGAAACGACTCAGACTGTCTCCTTGCCTTCATCAAGCTGCTGATAGATCGCTGCGGTGACGACGACAAGAAGATGTTCGCGTTCTACAACTACATCAAAAGTTATCCTTCGCAGCTAGGTCTTGAGCTGTCTGACGAGAAGAGTGTATTTGCGCATATTTTTAATTAATAACAAAACAAAAATGAAGAAACTATTATTAATTCTTACAGTTGTCATAGTAGCAAGCTGTAAAACCGAGAATGTATATCTGACTGTGTTTCCCATAAAACGGATTACAGAAATAACAGATACAATATATGTTGTTCCTGATAATCGCTTTAAAAAAGACTTTCATATAGCAGATAGCCTTTTCGAAAAGGCTTCTGATGAAGCGATGAAATCGGCGCATGAGAAAATCAAACATTTACTTAAAATACGGATATGGACAAAAAAGATATAACAAAGAGATATACAAAAATGGCATCAACCATTGAAGATGCTAAGATATACGATGGTCGCGGAACGTATGATTTATATGAGTGTGAAAAATGTGGTCGTAATAAAATTACCACATACGCAGACAAAGGTGTTACTCCCTTTATTATTGAATGTAGTTGTGGTGGGTTAATGCAACATACAAGGTCCTTTAAGAATGTGCCGGATTACATTCGAGTATTTAGGTGGAAAAGACCTACACTTGAACAGACAATGAAGCTATCTAAAGGGATGATGGAACATGTTCTTAATGGAGGGCTGGTATTAGATATAGATGATGAAGATTTAGAAGAAAGGAGGAAATATGAAAAATTCTAAGAAGAAAGAAATTACACTTGAGTTGGTTAACGACATTCCATCTTTGATAAGAATACAGGAATTATCCCTAATAGAGTTAAAGAAGAGTGTTCGTAATCAACAAGTCATAGACTTTCAGGAGGACATTCTAAGAGTCTTAAAGGCTGTCAGTAAAATAGATATGATAAAATTAGATGAAAATTAATATGAAACAGACATTAGAAGAAGTTGCAAAAGAAAATATCTTGTTTAACCATAGAACGGTTGATCGTACTTTATCAGGTAGTAACTTAGCGCAATTTGGGATAACAAATTTTATTCAAGGCGCTGAATGGCAGGCAAAGCAATCCCCGTGGGTCAGCGTAAAGGATAGGTTACCGCGAACAGATGATGACCTGTACATAGTGCTTGATGTTAGGATGAATCCTCCCGGATGTGGAGTGTGTGATTTTAATTCTAAGACAGAGACTTGGATTGACTATGGTGGCAATATTGTGCGCCCTACCCATTGGATGCCAATTCCTCCTCTTGAATCAAATGGTAACGAATTAAAGAGAAATGAGAAATAAAATGAGAGTATCACTTAAAAAGGCTTTTACCATATTAGATGGGAGGTTATCAACAAAAATGGACGATGTATATGAAATGCTAAATTTCATATTCTCCGAAAACCTTTATACACATCAAATTCCAACAGCTATGCGAAAGCTAAAAGAGCTTAATCCCGATTGGTTTTCGGATGGAGTAAACGTAGTTGACTCTATAAAGCAGAATTATAATACAAATGATTTTCAGGAGCTAAATAGGCTCAAAACAAGAAAAGATATGAATAAAATTAAGAATCGTAGGCTTGCTCTACGAGCCTATAAAATCAGAGTAAAGCAATACCCTTACAATAAGCCGTTGATTGATAGAAACAATCTCGCTTTTGTCCGTAAGGAAAATGATGGGAACCGATGTGATTGTTTTGGGCATTGGCGTAACTATTGGAATACAAATCCATTTTAATAAACCAAGTATGCATGAAACAGAGTGGATAGTTCGCTATCTATATTCGATACCAGAAGTCGTCGCTGGATGTGCGGAAGATAAAATAAAGATTCCCTTAGGTTTATCAAAGAAAGAAATCGAGCAACGCATATCAGAACTGCATCCAGCGTACAGAAGCATTGAATTGATACAAGTGTATAAAAACTAATAAAAAATGCAGATTGAGGATCTACACATAGGCATGACCGTAGTAGAGCTGCTACCGTCACCGCAAGGAGTGAGAGAAACAATTCCTATGCAAGTAACCGCTATCTTCCAGGATGGTACTGTTTACCTTGATTTTGAAGGTAACGAAGGCAATGTATGGGAAGCGAATATAAAGGACTTAAAAGCGATAAGCGAGTAAAATGATCTAAGTATGACTCGGAACCAATTTATCCATTACGCCTATAGACATAGTGAGATTATCATCTACCACCAAAAGCATCCAGAAGTAGATGTTGAGTGCATGTTGATTGGGGTAGATTTTGATAATGAGCTATTTCATCTTGTTCCAATTGATCAGTATTTGTATGAGGATAGATCGTATTGGCTTCCTTATACATCGTGCGACAAACAGTTTAAGAAGCCTAAGATGAAAGTAGTAAGGAGTGATAGAACAATAGTAACAAAATAATTAAAAAGAATAACTATGGGATTTACGACACCAGCGTTTATACGTAAAAACACACTGGAGCTTCGTAAGAAGTTGGAGAGGTTGGGGTATTATTTGCATCCTGAATGTATTGACGATGATAGAGGAAATTATCTATTTGTAAATAGAGAATATTACTTAAACAGACCTTTAGGATATTCGGAAGAGCTATCTCGTTCTATTGATTGCGGAACCAATGAGGATTTGTTTCTCGCCATTGCCGCATTGAGGGATGATACAAGTGCAAACCAATACTGGGTATTTGATCAAGATTTTCTACCCCATTACAAAAAAGGAGATTTCACAATAGGGCATTTTAACAGGTGTTCATGCTATTGTCATGTAGCCTCTGTAAAAGAGCTAATAGAACACTTTAAATAAAAGGAGGTGAATCATGGATAGCGTACAGACACAAACCTTTTCTATCAGAGGGAATGACGATGCTATGGCATATATTGATTTTTGTGATGGGGATTTATGCGTTTCTGTTGTAGTAGAAGGCAAGCAGGCGGATTTTCACTTTGAGCCTGTTACTTTGAAGATGTTTGCCTATGCTTATAAGTTACATTGTGAAGAACTAAAGAAAGGAAAATAGCAATGAGTGAAGAAGAAATGCGGAATATAATCAAGGAACAGTTGAAACAACTAAGTAAAGAAGAGTTGATTGATACTCTTACTGATATTCGTATGGCAAATCCTATATTTAGAATTGCAAACGCTTTGAGTAGTTTACAGTGTACAAATATGAAAGATTCTATAGATGGCATACAACGAGTAAATGAGAGTTTTGATCCATTTCAGCAAATATTAGGAAAAGAAGAATAATTATGAAAATAGATACAGAGTTTAATGTAGGCGATAATGTTTGCTATCTAAGTGGAGACAATATCTGTTATTCCACTGTAAGCAAAATAACTATTGAAATATCCTATACAGATCGTAGTTTTTTGATGGTATACAAGCTCTCTGACGGTTTAAGTGTACCAAGAAACAATTATCCACTTTGGGATAAAATACTTTTTAGAGACAAGAAAAGTTTAATAGAATATTTGGAAAGTAAGGAGTGATAATTATGGACGAAAAATTTGTATCATTGGATACTCTTAAATCGCTGACAGAGCAAGGATTTTGTTATTATCATTTTCCTACTCAGTCTTTTGCTCAAAAGTGGCTGCGCGAAACCAAGAATATGCATATAGCCATCATTAGAAATGCTTGTGGTTATGGTTATGATATATGCAAGGCTGATAATGGTACTCATATAGCTGATGGTGTATTCGACGGTCCTAACGATGGTGGTCAATGGGATACTTATGAAGAGGCATTGGAAGCTGGAATGCAGAAAGCGTTAAAAATAACGGAGGTATAAAATGAATCGTACAATAAAAAGGGATGCCTGCAACATCCCAACGAAAATAGCATTAAGCAGCTTTCTTATCGTTTATCAGAAAAGAAAAGTATTTAGATCTCTTAGGATAAATCCTTTTCCCGTTCTTCACGATATATCGACAGAAAATGCGAATCTTGCGATCCTCGTTTTGTGTTTGATTTTTCAAGCTAACACCTCCTTTCTGTTTTGCCTATCCACCTGCAAGATAGATAGGCTCGTTATTAGCTACACCCTGTCAAGCGTAACTAAAAAAAAGCCCAAAGCTTGCAGGACAATGGGCTTAATGTCTTCTCTTGGAGATCGACGAAGGAGGCGAATGACAGTTCGCCAGATTGGAGGTGTTAGCTTCCAAATCAAACACGGTGCAAATATAAGTCTTAATCTGTCACTTAAATGTTAAATTAACTCTTTTAATACCTAGATTAACATTTGTGATAATGGTAAAATTGTCAGTAAAATCAATTAAATAAATAGTATTATGGGATTACGTACAATAAAATTCAGAGGCAAAAGCATATACGATGAAGAATGGCTGTATGGCTCTCTTATTAAGATCGAAAAGGATAGATATGCCGTCATTCCACCCTTAAACGATATCGAAATAGGGAAAAGTATCGGTATGTATGAGGTATGTCTTGAAACCATAAGCCAGTTCACCGGATCATTCGATGGGATCGGCAAAGAAATCTACGAAGGTGATTTGGTCGCGGATAGATCATCTCTTAAGATAGTTGCATATATAGAAAAACGTGGCTACTTCTGCGCTGTTAGTATGCGTGATTTGGATTTAATAAATAGATACGATAAGCATGTAGTTCCCGGATTAGATAAATTCAATAAACTTTGGGTGGTCGCTAACATCTACGATCACCCTGAATTAATCAAGGAGGAATAAGATGAAAGTATGTGAACTTATAGCTTTATTGCAGACTTGCATTCAGGACTTTGAACTAAAAGAGATAATTTTCACCAAAGATAAAAATGGTGAAGATGGAGTGGATATTATATATGATAACGAGGCTATGTTTGGTCAGAAGACAGAAACTGCCAATGAATAATATAAACAATGAGAAAGAAAAGAATAACAGTTAGATTTGATGATCGTACAATGATGCTGTTAAATGAGTTATCTGATATGACCAAAACAAATACATCGGTAATTGTTCGCGGAATGGTACATCGCAATATTGAGGATTTGATTGATAAGGCGGGTAATTGGAAAATAAAGGATGAGAACACTAAAAAACGGAAAGATTGATAAAAGAGTTATGTCCATGATTGTGCGAAACTACGATAAATTGAAGGATTTATGTATTTATCGCACTCATGGGCTATTATGTTCCAAAAGTTATGAGGATATATTTCATGATGCAATATTGTTTGTTTCTCAAGATAAAAAAGCGTCACTTATATTCTCTGAGGAGGAGTTGATACGTTATTTCAATTATCGCTTCCGGATGATACTTTACCAAACTATTAATGATAACAAACAATTAAAAGAGATACCTTATGCCGACTATATACAAACCTCAAAGAAAGAGGACTCAGAAGAATGACAATTATTATGTTGCGGAACGCCGGAAAATCTATAACTCAGAGCGATGGCGTAGTCTGCGTGCATGGAAGTTTGCTTGCAATCCGCTTTGCGAAATATGCCAAAAAGCGGGAAAGACAGTTCCTGCTGAAGATGTTCATCATATTATCTCGTTTATGAGTACTAATGATTCCGTAGAAAGGAAACGTCTTGCTTATGATTACGATAACCTAATGAGTTTGTGTAAACAATGTCATCAGAATATTCACAATGAGCGAATTAGATAAATATATTGTCAAGATCGACAATATGTACTTATCAGAGTTTACCTTCCTATGGATGTATTATGGACAGCCTTGTGATCTATTGTTTCAAAAGCCTCAGACCATAGGATGTACCGGCATATGGGTAGTAGTGAAGGATGAGAATACCAAAAGATTCCTAAAGCGGGCAAAGGAGAAGACGGGATGCGAGCTATTTGAAGTAGATAAATAGTGTTAATAAAATAAAAACGGACAAGATGAGGAATATCTATTTTTATGCGTTTTTAGTTGGAAATTGATATAAAATAGTGTGTTTTCGTTTCTTTTTCGGGTGTTTTTGCCGTGTTTTATTGTGTTAAATTTGTGTTAATAGTGATAGTTGCTCCTTTTTATGAGGTTGTTTATCTTATGCGTTATTCCTATGGGACAATCTGATTAAGCGGAAAGAATAAAAAAATATGTAATGAAAAATAAACTTGTAGTCCTTTGTGTACTAATTCTATATGCTGAATTTATGTTAAAATTAACAAATTATTCAATCGAAAGGGGATAGGG
>OJKG01000161.1_pt1 | contig 8741 bp, 10 predicted proteins | sample 1596561 | NCBI WGS metagenome assembly OJKG01 (sample SAMEA4350139, study PRJEB24818) | metagenome | biome: human; feature: gut; material: faeces | place: Denmark | collected 2013-09
TCTTGATTTTGCCCAAAGTTACATGTTGAAATGAATAATGTCTGTTTGACACTCATTATCATTTATTAATACAGATAATGGAGAAAATAGAGTTGAATAATCAGGCAGGACGTAATTGAAACTTGATTAAATTCTGGCTATAGTGTTTATATATTATATCGACAAAAGCGGGTTAATGCCAATCGCATTATATGTTCATTGTTTGTTTTTTAAGCTATTGGCATTCATTGTTGATATGCTTCCTGTTTTTTCTAAATATATATTTCGTGTTTTTTTAGAAGATCCTTAAGATAATCTTTCCCCTATCAATATATTAATTAAATCTACATTTACTCATTAGTAAAATCAAATTGAATCAGGGGAGTGAAAACATCACTATTCGACCCCACACCAACGAATACATTTTTTACGACCTGTTTTTTTGGATCGCATGCCGTATTCAATGGCTGGGTATAAACATTGGCTATTGACTGAATCAATGTATTGCAATGTTTATATTTTAATTATTTATAGTTTAAGGACAAATAATGAGTAAGTTTGTTAAAACAGCTATTGCTGCGGCAATGGTGATGGGCGCGTTCACCTCTACGGCAACAATCGCTGCGGGTAACAACGGTACTGCACGTTTTTACGGCACCATTGAAGACTCAGTGTGTTCTATCGTTCCGGACGATCACAAACTGGAAGTTGATATGGGTGATATCGGTGCCGAAAAACTGAAAAATAACGGCACCACCACGCCGAAAAATTTCCAGATTCGCCTGCAAGATTGCGTATTTGATACTCAGGAAACAATGACCACTACCTTTACTGGTACCGTTTCTTCTGCAAATAGCGGCAATTATTACACCATTTTCAATACCGATACCGGTGCGGCATTTAACAATGTTAGCCTGGCGATCGGTGACTCTCTGGGTACCTCTTACAAAAGCGGCATGGGTATTGACCAGAAAATCGTGAAAGATACTGCCACTAATAAAGGCAAAGCGAAGCAGACTCTGAACTTTAAAGCCTGGCTGGTCGGCGCAGCTGATGCGCCAGATCTGGGTAATTTCGAAGCAAATACCACCTTCCAGATTACTTACCTGTAAGGCATACCCCCATAGCGACACTGCTATGGGGTATTTAAATGGATTTTGACCGAACAAGAATAAAAACGGATAAAAACGTGTATGCCTGACCATTCTCTTTTTCGATTACGGATTCTTCCGTGGTGCATTGCGCTGGCAATGTCAGGGAGTTATAGCAGTGTCTGGGCTGAAGACGACATTCAGTTTGATTCCCGTTTTCTGGAATTAAAAGGCGACACAAAAATTGATCTGAAGCGTTTTTCCAGCCAGGGGTATGTTGAGCCCGGAAAATACAATTTACAGGTTCAACTAAATAAACAGCCATTGGCGGAAGAGTACGATATTTACTGGTATGCTGGTGAAGATGACGTTAGCAAAAGCTATGCTTGTCTGACACCGGAACTGGTGGCGCAGTTTGGTTTAAAAGAAGACGTGGCGAAAAATCTGCAATGGAGCCACGATGGTAAATGCCTGAAGCCCGGTCAACTGGAAGGCATGGAAATTAAGGCTGATTTAAGCCAGTCCGCATTAGTCATTTCACTACCGCAGGCTTACCTCGAATATACCTGGCCCGACTGGGATCCACCTTCTCGTTGGGATGATGGCATCTCCGGGATCATTGCGGACTACAGCATCACTGCGCAAACACGACACGAAGAAAATGGCGGCGATGACAGTAACGAGATCAGCGGCAACGGGACGGTCGGGGTTAACCTGGGGCCATGGCGTATGCGCGCTGACTGGCAGACCAACTATCAACATACGCGCAGTAATGATGATGACGATGAATTTGGCGGCGATGACACACAAAAAAAATGGGAGTGGAGTCGCTATTATGCCTGGCGGGCGTTACCGTCATTAAAAGCCAAACTGGCGCTGGGCGAAGATTACCTCAATTCCGATATTTTCGACGGTTTTAATTATGTTGGTGGCAGTGTCAGCACTGACGATCAAATGTTGCCTCCCAACCTGCGCGGCTACGCGCCAGACATTTCCGGCGTGGCACACACCACAGCAAAAGTGACCGTCAGCCAGATGGGGCGTGTGATTTACGAAACGCAGGTTCCGGCTGGACCGTTTCGTATTCAGGATCTTGGTGATTCCGTCTCCGGTACGTTGCATATTCGCATTGAAGAACAGAACGGCCAGGTGCAGGAATATGACATCAGCACCGCCTCGATGCCATACCTCACTCGCCCAGGCCAGGTTCGCTATAAGATCATGATGGGACGTCCGCAAGAGTGGGGCCACCATGTCGAGGGGGGATTTTTCTCTGGTGCTGAAGCCTCCTGGGGCATCGCTAACGGCTGGTCGTTATATGGCGGTGCGCTGGGGGATGAAAACTATCAGTCTGCGGCGCTGGGCGTCGGTCGCGATTTGTCTACCTTCGGCGCGGTCGCGTTTGATGTTACTCATTCGCATACCAAACTGGATAAAGACACCGCTTATGGCAAAGGTTCGCTGGACGGTAACTCCTTCCGTGTGAGTTATTCCAAAGACTTTGACCAGCTCAACAGCCGCGTCACTTTCGCTGGATATCGCTTCTCGGAAGAGAACTTTATGACCATGAGCGAGTATCTGGATGCCAGTGACAGCGAAATGGTCCGTACGGGCAACGACAAAGAGATGTACACCGCCACTTATAACCAGAACTTCCGCGATGCGGATGTTTCGGTTTATCTCAACTATACCCGCCATACCTACTGGGATCGTGAGGAGCAGACAAACTACAACATCATGCTCTCCCACTATTTCAATATGGGCAGCATTCGTAATATGAGCGTTTCCCTGACTGGCTACCGCTACGAGTATGACAACCGGGCGGATAAGGGCATGTACATTTCGCTCAGTATGCCGTGGGGCGACAACAGTACCGTTAGCTATAACGGCAACTATGGCAGTGGGACGGACAGCAGCCAGGTCGGTTATTTTAGCCGTGTCGATGACGCGACTCACTATCAGTTGAACATCGGCACCAGTGACAAACACACCAGCGTTGATGGCTACTACAGCCATGATGGTTCGCTGGCGCAGGTTGACCTCAGTGCGAACTACCATGAAGGGCAATACACCTCTGCGGGCTTGTCGTTACAGGGCGGCGCAACGCTTACTACCCACGGCGGCGCACTTCACCGTACCCAGAATATGGGCGGGACACGCCTGCTGATTGATGCCGATGGCGTTGCCGATGTTCCGGTGGAAGGTAACGGGGCTGCTGTTTATACCAATATGTTTGGTAAAGCCGTCGTTTCTGACGTTAACAATTATTATCGCAATCAGGCGTATATCGACCTCAACAAATTGCCGGAAAACGCCGAAGCAACCCAGTCAGTGGTGCAAGCCACGCTAACTGAAGGAGCCATTGGCTACCGCAAATTTGCCGTCATCAGTGGTCAAAAAGCGATGGCGGTGCTGCGTTTACAAGATGGCAGCCATCCACCGTTTGGCGCAGAAGTAAAAAATGATAACGAGCAGACAGTGGGCCTTGTCGATGATGACGGTAGTGTCTATCTGGCTGGGGTGAAACCTGGCGAACATATGAGTGTGTTCTGGAGTGGTGTTGCGCATTGCGATATCAACCTGCCGGACCCGCTGCCTGCCGATCTGTTTAACGGCTTGTTACTGCCATGCCAGCATAAAGGCAACGTCGCGCCGGTTGTTCCTGATGACATAAAGCCTGTCATTCAGGAGCAGACGCAACAGGTGACACCCACCGATCCCCCTGTTTCTGTTTCAGCTAACCAATAACGTGATTAAGGAATGATCCATGTCTGATTTACTTTGCTCTGCCAAATTGGGTGCTATGACGCTGGCGTTACTGCTTAGCGCTACCAGTTTGTCTGCCCTGGCGTCTGTAACGCCAGATCGTACCCGTTTGATATTTAATGAAAGCGACAAATCAATCAGCGTGACGCTGCGTAATAACGATCCGAAACTCCCTTATCTGGCTCAAAGCTGGATTGAAGATGAAAAGGGTAACAAGATCACCTCGCCGTTAACTGTGCTGCCGCCAGTGCAACGCATCGATTCAATGATGAACGGGCAGGTAAAAGTGCAGGGAATGCCGGATATCAACAAATTGCCAGCCGATCGTGAAAGCATGTTCTACTTTAACGTGCGCGAGATCCCGCCAAAATCAAACAAACCCAATACCCTGCAAATCGCGCTGCAAACGCGTATCAAGTTGTTCTGGCGACCAAAGGCGCTGGAAAAGGTCAGTATGAAAAGTCCGTGGCAGCACAAGGTGACGCTCACCCGCAGCGGTCAGGCATTTACCGTCAATAACCCAACGCCGTACTACGTGATTATCAGCAACGCCAGTGCGCAGAAAAACGGTAATCCAGCTGCAGGGTTCTCGCCTCTGGTCATTGAGCCGAAAACCACGGTACCGCTGAATGTGAAAATGGATAGCGTACCGGTGCTGACTTACGTCAACGACTTTGGCGCACGGATGCCGCTGTTCTTCCAGTGCAATGGCAACAGCTGCCAGGTGGATGAAGAGCAGAGCCGCAAAGGCTGATGACGGGGGGAGTTATGAGTCAAAAGTTTGTAGTGGGCGCAGGGCTGCTGGTATGCAGTGTCTGTAGTTTATCTGCTATGGCTGGTAGTAAACCCGTGGATTTAATTCTGCGCGTGTTGGTCGATGCTCCGCCACCCTGTTCAATCAAGGGCAGCCAGGTAGAGTTCGGCAATATGATTGCTGATAACGTTGATGGCACCAATTATCGGCAAGATGCGAAATACACGTTGAACTGCACAAACAGTCTTGCTAACGACTTGCGGATGCAACTTAAGGGCAATACCTCAACGATTAACGGCGAAACGGTACTCAGTACCAATATCACCGGGCTGGGCATTCGGATAGAAAATAGCGCCGATAACTCATTGTTTGCCGTCGGTGAAAATAGCTGGACGCCATTTAATATCAATAACCAGCCACAGTTGAAGGCTGTACCTGTGAAGGCAAGCGGGGCGCAACTTGCTGCGGGCGAGTTTAACGCCAGTTTGACCATGGTGGTGGACTATCAATGAGAAAGACTTTCTTAACCCTGCTTTGTGTCAGTAGCGCCATAGCTCATGCTGCTGATGAAGACATCACCTTTCACGGGACATTATTGTCACCGCCAACCTGTAGCATCAGCGGTGGTAAAACCATTGAAGTCGAATTTCGCGATCTCATTATCGACGACATCAACGGCAACTATGGTCGTAAAGAGGTGCCATATGAACTCACTTGTGACTCGACGACCCGTCATCCAGATTGGGAGATGACCCTCACCTGGACTGGTACACAAACCAGTTTTAATGATGCAGCAATTGAAACTGATGTACCCGGTTTTGGTATCGAGCTTCAGCACGATGGTCAGCGTTTTAAACTCAATACTCCGCTTGCTATCAACGCCACTGATTTTACGCAAAAGCCGAAGCTGGAGGCCGTACCGGTAAAAGCGAGTGATGCTGTGTTAAGCGATACGAATTTTTCGGCTTACGCAACATTACGGGTGGATTATCAATGAATAAATCAATGATTCAGTCCGGTGGTTACGTCCTGTTAGCGGGGCTGATATTGGCAATGAGTAGCACGTTATTCGCGGCAGATAATAATCTGCATTTCTCCGGTAATTTATTAAGTAAATCCTGTGCGCTGGTGGTGGATGGCCAATATCTGGCAGAGGTGCGCTTTCCCACGGTCAGTCGTCAGGATTTGAACGTTGCAGGCCAGTCCGCTCGTGTACCCGTAGTCTTTAAGCTGAAAGATTGCAAAGGGCCGGCGGGATACAACGTAAAAGTCACGCTCACGGGGGTAGAAGACAGCGAACAACCCGGTTTTCTGGCACTGGATACGTCATCAACCGCTCAGGGAGTGGGAATTGGCATGGAAAAAACCGACGGAATGCAGGTTGCCATCAACAATACAAATGGGGCGACCTTTGCGCTAACCAATGGCAATAACGATATCAATTTCAGAGCCTGGCTACAGGCGAAAAGCGGCCGTGATGTGACGATCGGTGAATTTACCGCCTCTTTAACTGCGACATTTGAGTATATTTAAAATGAAAATACTACGATGGTTGTTCGCTCTGGTCATGCTTATTGCTACTACAGAAGCTATGGCTGCCGGGCATAGCGTTGACGTTTACTACGGTTACAACGGTGATTCGCGTAATATTGCGACTTTTAATTTAAAAATAATGATGCCATCCGCAGTGTACGTTGGTGAATATAAAAGTAGTCAATGGCTCATGACTGGGGAAATATTGCAAAATGTGAGCTGGAGTGGTCCTCCTCCTGCCCCTTCGGTTAAGCTGATTGGCTACCATCAAAATATCAACAAAGCAAGTTGTCCTGGATTACCGTCTGGGTGGAACTGCGGGTATTATACATTTGAGGTTATTGTCTCTGCAGAGATTGAATCTTACTTTTCTTGTCCATGGTTGGTTATTATGAATGACTCTGAAGCCTCTCCAGGGGGCGTGACGTATCAGGGGCCTGATAGTCACGACACGATTTGTCCATCCGTTTCTGTTCAACCTTATGACGTTTCATGGAATGAGAATTATGTCAGTAAGTCAAAACTGCTCACCCTGCAGTCGACGGGCGGTGTGGTTGAGAAAACGCTTTCAACGTATTTGATGAAAGATGGGAAGTTGTGCGACAGTACGCAGATGAATGAAACAGGTGGTTACTGCCGCTGGGTTGCACAGATGATAACTTTTACCGCGTCGGGATGTGACAAGGCGGAAGTCTCGGTCACGCCAAATCGACACCCTATAACGGACAAACAGTTACACGATATGGTCGTGCGTGTTGATACCAGCAGTATGCAGCCAATCGATTCTACTTGCCGGTTCCAGTACATACTGAATGAGTTGTAGCCCTTAGATACACCAGGCAGGGGCATTCGCCCCTGCCATTACCCGTACCTGGCGCAACGCGCTCAACTCCTCAGGGCAACTCCGGCGGCAGCCACTCTTCGACTTCAATCAACACCAACAACGCCGCATCACCGCCATACTCTTTTGGTGCCTGATGAAAGGCCATCACATGCGGATGTTGTGCCAGCCACAGCGGTGTTTGTTGCTTCAAAATATGCTTCCCGTGCCCATGCATCACGCAGGCGCAAAACACATGTTCACGGCGGCAGGCGGCAATCAACGCCCCCAGTTCCTGCTTGGCCTGCAGCTGCGTCAGACCGTGTAAATCCAAAAACAACTCCGGCGAATAATCGCCACGGCGCAGTTTCTTCGCCTCAAAATGGCTGACATCCGGGCGAACATATTTCACCGGACCTTCGGTATTTAATAACGGCTGAAACTCATCGGAGAAATAATGGCTGGCATCAGCCTGCTCCTGGATCAAGCGTTTCACCGGCACTTCGCTGATTTTTTTACGCTGCGGTCGGTGGACAATCGTGTCCTGCTTTAATCTTGCGAGTCCCCGCCATCAACTGGCGAAACAGAGCCTGGTCCTCCTCGCTAAGTGTTGTTTTCTTTTTCATTTATCTGTCTCTATTTCTAATTTTCCTACAGTTTACCCGACTCGTAGCGCAATCGATCGTTTTAAACGTATTTTTCCTCACTCACCGCGCGTGAATGCTGATTTATCGTCATCTTCATGGCAAACTAGCCGCCGAAATTATTGCGATCATGCCCTGGAGGAATACGTGGATAAAATTTTCGTTGATGAAGCAGTAAATGAGCTGCAAACCATTCAGGACATGTTGCGCTGGTCGGTGAGCCGCTTCAGCGCGGCAAATATCTGGTACGGTCACGGTACCGATAACCCGTGGGATGAAGCCGTACAGCTGGTGTTGCCTTCGCTCTACCTGCCGCTGGATATTCCGGAAGATATGCGCACCGCGCGTCTGACCTCCAGCGAAAAACACCGTATTGTTGAACGCGTGATCCGCCGCGTCAATGAACGCATTCCGGTGGCTTACCTGACCAACAAAGCGTGGTTCTGCGGCCATGAATTTTACGTCGATGAACGCGTGCTGGTGCCGCGCTCGCCGATTGGTGAACTGATCAACAATAAATTTGCCGGACTTATCAGCAAGCAACCGCAGCATATTTTAGATATGTGTACTGGTAGCGGCTGCATCGCCATTGCCTGTGCTTATGCCTTCCCGGATGCAGAAGTCGACGCGGTGGATATCTCTCCAGACGCGCTGGCGGTTGCTGAACAGAACATCGAAGAACACGGTCTGATCCACAACGTCATTCCGATTCGTTCCGATCTGTTCCGCGACTTGCCGAAAGTGCAGTACGACCTGATTGTCACTAACCCGCCGTATGTCGATGCGGAAGATATGTCCGACCTGCCAAACGAATACCGCCACGAGCCGGAACTGGGCCTGGCATCTGGCACTGACGGCCTGAAACTGACGCGTCGCATTCTCGGTAACGCGGCAGATTACCTTGCTGATGATGGCGTGTTGATTTGTGAAGTCGGCAACAGCATGGTACATCTTATGGAACAATATCCGGATGTTCCGTTCACCTGGCTGGAGTTTGATAACGGCGGCGATGGTGTGTTTATGCTCACCAAAGAGCAGCTTATTGCCGCACGAGAACATTTCGCGATTTATAAAGATTAAGTAAACACGCAAACACAACAATAACGGAGCCGTGATGGCTGGAAACACAATTGGACAACTCTTTCGCGTAACCA
>OJKG01000163.1_pt1 | contig 8700 bp, 6 predicted proteins | sample 1596561 | NCBI WGS metagenome assembly OJKG01 (sample SAMEA4350139, study PRJEB24818) | metagenome | biome: human; feature: gut; material: faeces | place: Denmark | collected 2013-09
ATGCGGTAATTGCCGCCACCGGACTGCGCCCGGAAACCGCCCTGGCACGACGCGCCGGGCTGACGATTAATCGCGGCGTTTGCGTCGATAGTTATCTGCAAACCAGTAATACCGATATTTACGCGCTGGGCGATTGCGCGGAAATTAACGGTCAGGTATTGCCGTTCCTCCAGCCGATTCAACTTAGCGCGATGGTGCTGGCAAAAAATCTTCTCGGCAATAACACGCCGCTGAAACTCCCGGCGATGCTGGTGAAAATCAAAACGCCGGAATTACCGCTGCATCTGGCAGGCGAAACCCAGCGTCAGGATTTACGCTGGCAAATTAATACCGAACGCCAGGGAATGGTGGCGCGCGGCGTTGACGATGCTGACCAGCTTCGCGCCTTTGTGGTCAGTGAGGATCGGATGAAAGAGGCATTTGGATTGTTGAAAACATTGCCGATGTAGGTGGGCTACTGTGCCTAAAATGTCGGATGCGACGCTGGCGCGTCTTATCCGACCTACGGGGACGCATGTGTAGGCCGGATAAGGCGTTTACGCCGCATCCGGCAATGGTGTCCAAATGCAACACGTTTTATCCGTTCTGGACTTCACCCGCTAACCAACGCGCCGCAGCAATAACCCCCTGCCCCAGAGACAAACCGCCATCACCCGCCGGTAAACTCTGTGGAAAGAGCAATGTGAAATCAGCGAGATAATGCGCCAGACGTGCACGCAGCAAACGGTTATGAATAACCCCGCCGCTAAATACCAGCGTAGTGATACCACGCATCGTGGCCTGCTCACGCATCAACGCGGCAAAACCCTGCGCCAGCGCATCATGAAACGCCCACGCGCGTTGATTAACCGGTGCCTGCCAGTTCAGCCACTGCTGCCAGAAAGTGGCGAGATCCAGTTGATTGTCCACCCGCGGCATTGTCACCGGATGCGTCACTCCGTGGCATGAGGCTGCGAGCGCCTCCAGAGCACAAGCCGCTTCACCTTCATAACTTAACGTGGCTGGCGCACAGCCCAGTGCCGCCGCCACTGCATCGAAAAAACGCCCACACGATGACGCCAGCGGCGCGTTAATTCCACGCTCAATGGCCCGCGCCAGCACGCTCCAGTTTTGCTGTTGCACACTCGCTGTTTCGGGATAATTCTGCCACTCCGGCACAAAGCGCAGGCACTGCGCCAGCAGGTTTCGCCACGGCTGCTTCGCCGCCAAATCGCCACCAGCAAGCGCCACTGCAGGCAAGCCGCCCAGGTGCTCACATTCGCGATAGTTCACCCGCAGGCACTCGCCGCCCCACAAAGCGCCATTCTCCCCCATACCGATACCGTCGAGCGTCAAAGCAATGACATCACCGCCATCCAGCGGCCACTGATGCTCTGCCAGACACGCCGCTGCGTGGGCATGATGATGCAGCACCGTTTGCGTCGGCAGATTCATTTCGCGCGCCCACTGGCTGGAGACATAGCCCGGATGTGCGTCATGCACAACGTATTGCGGGGTGAAATCGTAGATGTTTTGCATCAGGCGTAACGCTTCGCGCCACTGCATCTGGATGCCATCGTCACTTAAATCGCCCAGATGCTGACTCAACACCGCTTGTTCACCGCGCACCAGGCAGAAGGTATTTTTCAGATCCGCGCCGAGACACAGCACAGGCGGAACATTTTTAAAGCCCGGAGGCAAAGCCAGCGCATCCGGCACATACCCCCGCGAACGGCGCAGCATTTCGCCGCTTTCGCGCACCACCGAATCATCCATCCGCTGCACGATGTCGCGGTTATGTATCAAAAATCCGTCGGCAATGCCCTGCAAATCCGCCAGCGCCTGTTCGTTGCTGATAGCTGGTGGTTTACCGCTCAGGTTGCCGGAGGTCATCACCAGCGGGCATTGCAGTTCCTGTAACAGCAAATGCTGGAGCGGGTTCGCAGGCAACATTACCCCGACTTCGTTAAGGTCAGGGGCGATATCATCACAAAGCTCAGGAACGTATTTTTTATCCACCAGCACAATCGGCGCGGCGGGCGTGGTAAGCAACTGGCGCGCAGCGTCTGGTAAACCGTCAGCCACTGGCAACATGACCGCCAGCGGTTTCGCCGGGCGATGTTTGCGCGCCCGAAGTGTCGCCACCGCGTTACTGTTACGTGCATCGCAGGCAAGATGAAATCCGCCAATCCCTTTGATGGCGACAATTTTGCCCATTTTTAACTGTGCGATAGCTGCCTGTAATGCCGCCTCTTGTTCCGCATGTTCACCATGACTTACCCATTCAAGATGCGGGCCACACTCCGGGCAGGCCACCGGCTGGGCGTGGAAGCGACGATCGAGCGGGTCACGGTACTCTTTGTCACAGGCCGGACATAGCGGAAACGCCGCCATCACGGTAAACGGGCGGTCGTAAGGCATGGCGCGAATAATGGTGAAACGCGGGCCGCAGTGGGTACAGTTGATAAACGGATAACGATAACGCCGTTCGCCTGGGGTATTCATTTCGGTAAGGCAAGCAGGGCAAGTAGCGGCATCGGGAACAATTTGCGTATTCATGGTGCCGCCTGTGCTCTGGCGTATAGTGAACTCGGTGGGCAGTTGTGACCAGATAAACGGCTCACGCTCGACGCTATCAATACGCGCCAGCGGCGGGCAGTGCTGATACAATTGAACAAGAAACGTTTCCGGGTCTTCCCGCAGCCGGACTTCTACGCCATCGCCGTCATTACAGACATCGCCGTGAAGATTTAATTGCTGTGCCAGCTGCCAGACAAACGGACGAAAACCGACGCCCTGCACTTTGCCACGAATACGCAGTTGGACACCGCAAGATGTGTTTTTTGCCATTGAGTTATTCCCGCCATCATGAATTGCGTAACCCGCCCTGCCGGACACGACAGCGTCGCATCCGGCAGTCACAGGTCGGCGATACCGCCCGCTCCGTATTCTACGAATATTTCCGGGAATTCCTTTGATGCCAGAACAGTTCTGTAAGATTTTTAGAACATCAGCGCCGTACGGCGGCGTTTTTCTGCGCTCAGTTGTTCAAGTTTATTACGATCGACACAAATCAGCGCATGAGTCGGGCAAGCCGCCATACACGCCGGGCCGTCTTCACGATGGTTGCACAGGTCGCATTTATTGGCTTCGGCTTTGTCAGCCCGTACATTCAGACCCGCGCCGCTGTTGCGGATCACCGGACGTACCACCACTTCCATCGCACCATACGGGCAAGCCACAACGCAGGTTTTGCAACCAATGCAACGTTCCTGCATCACATGAACAAACCCTTTATCACGGCTGATAGCACCATTCGGGCAGACGTTAGCGCACGGTGCATCTTCACACTGACGGCAAACTGTCGCCGTGGAAATGTTCACACCTTTAATGACATGGATACGCGGTAAAAAAGTTTCCGGGGTCAGCGATGCACAGTCCTGATTTTCCTGATGAGAAACCACGCACGCTACTTCACAGGTACGGCAACCAATACATTTACTCGCGTCAGCAATGATGAAACGGTTCATCAAATTCTCCAGCAATGACAGTTAATGCGCCGATACATTCACAAATCATGCCAGTTTTTAATTTACTGTTATTTAAGGAAATTAATTTCTGTAATGCAGGAAAAACGATGTCATCGACACTAGTGACGATGACATGTGATGACAATGTTTATCGCGAAGGAGCAATGAGTGAGTCGCGGCGGATCAGTTTTCCGCTGAAGGTTTTCGGCGGTGAGAAATCCCCGCCATCGAGCATAAAAATCAGCCGTCCAATAATTTCCTGAATCATCTCAGTCACCGGAATTTTTACGCTGGAGAGCGCCGGAACGGTGTAGGGGGCAATAGCGATATCATCGAATCCGATAACTGACACCTGCTCTGGCACCGCTACGCCGCGCTCGTGTAACGCTTTCATCGCACCTATCGCCATATCGTCGTTACTGGCAACTAACGCGCTAAATTTAGCCCCACGTTCGAGCAACATTTCTACCCCTTCGGCCCCGCTGGCAGGCGTCCATTTACCGTTAGCGATAAGTTTTTCATTGAGCGCAATACCATGCTGCGCCAGCGCGTCTTTATACCCGGCAAGACGTTCAATGCTGGTGGGGGAATCCATCGAGCCGGTAAGGAAAGCAATCTCCTGATGCCCGGCGTTTATCAACTCTGCCACGGCGTTAAAACTGGTCTGTTTATGATCGCACCAGACGCTATGGCTGCTGTTTTTGCGCAGGCGGCGATTAAGCACCATTATCGGCTGACTGTGCGCGTCAATGATGTCATCGATCTCATCCACGCTTAAAAAACGCGGGTAAATCATGATCGCGTCGCAGCGCAGATCCAGCAGATACTGAATCGCCTGGCGCTCTTCTTCTGCGCTGTGTTTACCATCTGCCAATAGCAACTGCCGCCCTTTCTCTTCCGCCATTCGCGCGGCATGAAAGAGTAATTCACTAAAATAAATGCCGTGGTAAAGCGTGTTGGTCACTACCAGCCCCAGCGTCTGAGTACTCTTCGCCGACAGATTGCGCGCCAGCAAGTTTGGACGGTAACCGCTCTCTTCTACCGCCTGAAACACGCGATCTTTAGTCTCCTGGCTGACGTAGCCATTACCTGAAAGCACGCGGGAAACGGTCGCTTTTGAAACCCCGGCGCGCTTCGCCACTTCCAGCATCGTCGTCATCATTTTCATCCCTTTACACGCAATCAACGCAGTGTACTGCACCGTTTGCCGATTGTCCTTGCACAATCGGCGGGAAAAATATTCAGGTGACCGGTTTCACAAATATAAAAAATGAACAATTCACTCTCTTGCTTATTTAGTGACAACTATTCATGATTTTGTGAAACCGGTTTCTTAATTCCGTTTCAGCATCGGCATTTTTCCGTCACGTCGACTGATAACAGGATAAAATCCGATGGCCAAAAATTATGCGGCGCTGGAACGCTCGGTGATAGCGGCACTGGGCGGCGTTGATAACATCTCGGCGGTCACGCACTGTATGACGCGGTTGCGCTTTGTTATCAAAGATGATGCACTTATCGACAGCCCGACGTTAAAAACCATCCCCGGCGTGCTCGGCGTGGTACGTAGTGACAATCAGTGTCAGGTGATTATCGGCAATACCGTTTCACAAGCCTTTCAGGAAGTCGTCAGCCTGCTGCCGGGAGATATGCAGCCCGCACAGCCCGTGGGTAAACCCAAACTCACGCTACGTCGCATTGGTGCGGGGATCCTCGATGCGCTGATCGGCACCATGTCACCGCTGATCCCGGCGATTATCGGCGGATCGATGGTCAAACTGCTGGCAATGATCCTCGAGATGAGCGGCGTGCTGACAAAAGGATCGCCGACCTTAACCATTCTGAATGTGATTGGTGACGGTGCTTTCTTCTTCCTGCCGCTGATGGTCGCGGCATCTGCCGCCATCAAATTTAAAACCAATATGTCGCTGGCGATTGCCATCGCGGGTGTGCTGGTACATCCGAGTTTTATTGAACTGATGGCGAAAGCGGCCCAGGGTGAACATGTCGAATTTGCCCTGATTCCGGTCACCGCGGTGAAATACACCTACACGGTGATCCCGGCGCTGGTGATGACCTGGTGCCTGTCATATATCGAACGCTGGGTGGACAGCATTACACCGGCGGTGACCAAAAACTTCCTCAAACCAATGCTGATTGTGTTGATTGCCGCACCGCTGGCAATCCTGCTGATTGGCCCGATTGGTATCTGGATCGGTAGCGCCATTTCGGCGCTGGTTTACACCATTCATGGTTATCTGGGCTGGCTTTCAGTCGCCATTATGGGCGCGCTGTGGCCTCTGCTGGTAATGACCGGGATGCACCGCGTCTTTACGCCAACCATCATTCAGACCATTGCCGAAACCGGCAAAGAAGGGATGGTCATGCCGTCAGAGATCGGCGCTAACCTGTCGCTGGGCGGTTCATCACTGGCAGTGGCGTGGAAAACGAAAAACCCGGAACTGCGTCAGACGGCGCTGGCTGCGGCGGCATCAGCCATTATGGCGGGGATTTCCGAACCGGCGTTATATGGCGTGGCGATCCGCCTGAAACGTCCGCTTATCGCCAGTCTTATCAGCGGTTTTATTTGCGGCGCGGTTGCCGGTATGGCGGGGCTTGCCAGCCACTCAATGGCAGCGCCGGGGCTATTTACCAGCGTGCAGTTCTTCGATCCGGCGAATCCAATGAGCATCGTCTGGGTGTTCGCGGTCATGGCGCTGGCGGTGGTGCTGTCGTTTATCCTCACACTGTTGCTCGGCTTTGAGGATATTCCTGTTGAGGAAGCGGCTGCCCAGGCGCGAAAGTATCAGAGCGTACAACCGACCGTCGCCAAAGAAGTAAGTCTTAATTGAGGATGAAAATGTCAGTATTTCCAGAAAGTTTTTTATGGGGCGGCGCGCTTGCCGCCAACCAGTCTGAAGGTGCGTTCCGTGAAGGTGACAAAGGTCTGACCACTGTCGATATGATCCCACACGGCGAGCATCGAATGGCGGTGAAACTGGGGCTGGAAAAACGTTTTCAGTTGCGAGATGACGAGTTTTATCCCAGCCATGAGGCGACGGATTTTTATCATCGTTATAAAGAAGATATCGCCCTGATGGCAGAGATGGGATTCAAGGTTTTCCGTACCTCAATTGCCTGGAGCCGTCTCTTTCCGCAGGGCGATGAAATCACGCCCAATCAGCAGGGCATTGCTTTTTATCGTTCTGTCTTTGAAGAGTGTAAAAAGTACGGTATCGAACCGCTGGTCACGTTGTGCCACTTCGATGTGCCGATGCATCTGGTCACCGAATATGGCTCCTGGCGTAACCGCAAGCTGGTGGAGTTTTTCAGCCGCTACGCCAGAACCTGCTTTGAAGCATTTGATGGTCTGGTGAAATACTGGCTAACCTTCAATGAAATCAACATTATGTTGCATAGCCCGTTCTCCGGCGCGGGTCTGGTGTTTGAAGAAGGTGAAAATCAGGATCAGGTGAAATATCAGGCCGCGCATCACCAGCTGGTTGCCAGTGCGCTAGCCACCAAAATCGCCCATGAGGTTAACCCGCAAAATCAGGTGGGCTGTATGCTGGCGGGCGGTAACTTCTACCCTTACAGTTGCAAGCCGGAAGATGTCTGGGCGGCGCTGGAGAAAGACCGGGAAAACCTGTTTTTTATCGATGTGCAGGCGCGGGGCACGTATCCGGCTTACTCTGCCCGCGTATTCCGCGAAAAAGGGGTAACCATCAACAAAGCACCGGGCGATGATGAAATCCTGAAAAACACCGTCGATTTTGTCTCTTTCAGCTATTACGCCTCGCGCTGCGCCTCGGCGGAGATGAACGCCAACAACAGCAGTGCGGCGAACGTGGTGAAATCGCTGCGTAATCCGTATCTACAGGTGAGCGACTGGGGCTGGGGAATTGATCCACTCGGTCTGCGTATCACCATGAATATGATGTACGATCGTTATCAGAAGCCGCTGTTTCTGGTGGAAAACGGCCTGGGCGCAAAAGATGAATTTGCTGCCAATGGCGAGATTAACGACGACTATCGCATCAGCTACTTACGCGAACATATCCGCGCAATGGGCGAAGCGATTGCAGACGGCATTCCGCTGATGGGCTACACCACATGGGGCTGTATTGATTTAGTTTCCGCCTCTACGGGTGAAATGAGCAAACGCTACGGCTTTGTCTTTGTTGACCGTGACGACGCAGGCAACGGTACGCTGACGCGCACGCGTAAGAAATCATTCTGGTGGTATAAAAAAGTGATTGCCAGTAATGGGGAAGATTTAGAGTAGGTAACAGTGCCGGATGCGGCGTGAACGCCTTATCCGGCCTACATGTCGCACGAACCATGAAGGCCCGATAAGCGCAGCGCATCGGGCAATTTAGCATTTGGCATCAGAGCTGGTTCACCCCATCAAGAACATCCCTGTCCTGATTCCTTAATGAAAAACTACTCTTCTTCCACCGCTAACTGCGCGAAGCCGCCATTTCCTTCCCAGCCTTCCAGTCGTTGATAAACGGTTTCTACCGCATCTTTAATCGGCTGGGTCATCGGGTAGTAAAAGCCGACGATATCCGGCTGAATGCCGAGGAAAATCACTTCGCCAATATCTTCTTTCAACTGGTCGATAAGGTAATTCAACGGCATGTTATGGGTAGTCATCATAAACATCTCGGCGATATCATCCGGGTCGATGATGCGGATCTCGCCGGGGTTTAGCCCCATATCCGTGGCGTCGACAATCAGCAGTCGTGTCGGGCGCAGTTCACGGATAGCGACGATGTCGTTTTCCGGTGCGCTACCGCCGTCAATCACCACCCAGTTACCTTTCGGCGCGGCGGCGCACTTTTCCGCCAGCAGCGGACCTGCGCCATCATCGCCCATCATGCTATTGCCAACACAGAGTAAAACGTCAGTCACGCAGTCTCCTCACCATCAAATAGATGGCGTTTTCCTGATGAATATCATGCAGCATACTTAACAGCATTGTACTCCATTCCTGCTGCTGCGAAGTTTGCGCTGCCCGGGCTTTATCGAATGCGTTGGCCAGCATCGGCACATGGTTAATGTCGATGACGATCTCACCATATTTCGGCACGCCTTCCATTTTGCGGCGGGCTTCACTGCCTGCCTCCAGAGTGGCAATCCATGCCAGATATTCATCCCACGGGGAGGGGAGCGCCGCCTTCCGGGTGTG
>OJKG01000183.1_pt1 | contig 8164 bp, 5 predicted proteins | sample 1596561 | NCBI WGS metagenome assembly OJKG01 (sample SAMEA4350139, study PRJEB24818) | metagenome | biome: human; feature: gut; material: faeces | place: Denmark | collected 2013-09
CAATATCACCGTCCAGCAGCCGTTGCAGCGCCTGCGTTTGTTCGGCAAGTGGACGCGTGACTGAGCGATAAACCACGCGCCAGAGGATCAGAATCAGTGCGCAAAGTGAAACCATCCCCAGCAATAACAGGCTGTATTGCCCGCGTGCACTCGCTTTTTCCAGATGCGCCAGTCCGTGCTGATTACGCAGCTCAATGGTGTCGACCAGCTGACTGACTTCGCTACTAAACTGCGCGAACTGGGCGATGTTATTTTGTGCGAGAGTTTGTAGGTGATTGCTGATTTCACTGTCCTGCTGATACAGCGCCAGCAAATCGCTATATTGGCTAACGGTAGTTAACGTTGTTGCGACCTGCGCACGAACACCCGGATCTTCAATGCGTATTTGCCGACGTTGCAGAATTTTCACCGCATTATTGAGCTGCTTTTCCAGCGTTGGTGCATTTTTCTGGATCTGCTCCAGCCCCAGATTCATCACCATTTGCTGCACCCGCAGAGCGCTAAGGCGCAGTTCATTCATCTGGTTAACATACTCAAGATCGATATCAATCAGCCGATCGAGTGCACTTTCAGCAGCCTGACGCTGATCTTGTTCGATCAAATCGTAAATCCCGGCCTGGGTCGCTCCAGCGGAAGTTGTCGCATTATTCGCCTGACCTTGCGCCAGGCGTGCGATCTCATCGGCGGCAGCGACTATCTGCTGACTGAGTTGCTGTTGTTGCTGGCGCAGTTGCAAACGCTGCCCCACCAGTTCCCCTTGCTGACGTAACGAACGGGAGATCTCCTGCTCCTGTTGTTCAATAGCGGTGGTATCAAAACCTTGTTCCCGTAACGCTTGCAGCAACGCATTAATCTTCAGGCTTTGTGCGGTGAGCATTCGCCCCTGCGCCTGCCACATCTTTTCGTTATCGGCACTGGTCAGGTTCTGCGCGGCGAAAAGTTCCCAGGCGCTGGCTTCGCTCAACTGGCGCGCCATATTCATGGTAGGAATCAATGCCTGAGTGTTGTCTTTTTCCACCTGGCTGATAAAGCGCAGGTTGTACCATCCCACCAGGGTACTGGTCAGGGTTAACAGCGCCATCAGGGCAAAGCCCATCCAGAGTCTTCGGGTCAGGGTTAAATTCACGGTCGGTGCACTTTAGGTGAAAAAGGTTGAGTCGCAAAGCGGAATGCATCTAGCATAAAGCCTTATTATTGATGAGGCTATCATGCGCGTACTGCTATTTTTACTTCTTTCCCTTTTCATGTTGCCGGCATTTTCGGCTGATAACCTGTTGCGCTGGCATGATGCGCAGCATTTCACGGTGCAAGCCTCTACGCCGCTTAAAGCCAAACGCGCATGGAAACTGTGCGCGCTTTATCCCAGCCTGAAAGATTCATATTGGTTATCGTTGAACTATGGTATGCAGGAGGCTGCTCGCCGCTACGGTGTGGATTTAAAAGTGCTGGAGGCAAGCGGCTACAGCCAGTTGGCTACCCAGCAAGCACAAATCGACCAGTGTAAACAGTGGGGCGCAGAGGCCATTTTGCTCGGTAGTAGCACGACCTCATTTCCCGACCTGCAAAAGCAGGTAGCAAGTCTGCCGGTGATCGAACTGGTAAATGCTATTGATGCTCCCCAGGTGAAAAGCCGCGTTGGTGTGCCCTGGTTTCAGATGGGCTATCAACCGGGGCGATATCTGGTGCAATGGGCGCACGGTAAACCACTGAATGTGCTGTTGATGCCCGGACCCGATAACGCCGGGGGCAGTAAGGAGATGGTCGAGGGTTTTCGCGCAGCCATTGCCGGAAGCCCGGTGCGTATTGTTGATATTGCGCTTGGTGATAACGATATTGAAATCCAGCGTAACCTGTTGCAGGAGATGCTGGAACGCCATCCAGAAATCGACGTCGTTGCCGGAACGGCCATTGCGGCAGAGGCGGCAATGGGGGAAGGGCGTAACCTGAAAACGCCGCTTACCGTGGTGTCGTTTTATCTTTCACATCAGGTGTATCGCGGGCTGAAGCGGGGAAGAGTGATTATGGCTGCCAGCGATCAAATGGTCTGGCAGGGGGAACTGGCGGTTGAGCAGGCCATCAGGCAATTACAGGGGCAATCGGTTTCTGATAATGTCAGCCCACCGATTTTAGTTCTGACGCCGAAAAATGCCGACCGTGAACATATTCGCCGCTCGCTGTCACCAGGGGGATTTCGTCCGGTCTATTTTTATCAGCACACATCAGCGGCTAAGAAATAACCTTCACCATGTTGCGTCACCAGTAAATCCGCGCTGAGTTTATGACGTAAACGACGAATTAACACATCGACGGTGCGCAGGTCAGGGTTTTCCACCCGACGCGCAGAAAGCATACGTAGCAGACGTTCACGGCTGAGAATTTCGCCCGGATTCGTCACAAATGCCACCAACATTTCATACTCTGCGCGGGTCAGTTTAATCGGCTCGCCATCCCGCTCCAGCGTATGGCGCGACACATTCAGGCAATAACCGGCAAAGCGATAGCAGTTGTCCTGAGTGTGCGGTTGAGCTTGTCGCGCGAGGTCGATTCGCCAGAGCAGATTTTTCACCCGTACTACCAGTTCGCGCAGTTCCAGCGGTTTGGTGACGTAATCGTCTGCGCCCATTTCCAGCCCAACAATACGGTCAATCCGATCGCTGCGTCCGGTAACCAGAATAATCCCCACCGTTGAGCGTTCTCGCAGGGCGCGGGTTAACATCAGGCCATTTTCATCGGGTAAGTTGATATCCAGCAGAATTAAATCTACCGACTGATTCTGCATAATTTCCCGTAGCCCGGCACCGCTCGCCGTAACGGAAACGGTATACCCCTCCTGAGTGAAGTAGGATTGTAATCGCGCCTGGGTAACCGGCTCATCTTCAACAATAACAATGTGATGTGGCATCAGAGGGTTTTACTCATTCTGTTCATATCTGTTCATATTCTGCCGTAAGCCGTTCATCCTGACCAGTGCCGCTGTTCATATTTGCTCATTAAGATCGCTTCACTAAACCATAATTCTACAGGGGTTATTATGCGGAAACTCTGGAACGCGCTACGCCGACCCAGTGCTCGTTGGTCGGTACTGGCGCTGGTCGCAATTGGGATTGTGATTGGCATTGCGCTGATTGTATTGCCACACGTTGGGATCAAAGTCACCAGCACAACCGAATTTTGTGTCAGTTGCCACAGTATGCAACCGGTGTATGAAGAATATAAACAGTCGGTGCATTTCCAGAACGCCTCCGGCGTGCGAGCTGAATGCCATGACTGTCATATCCCGTCGGATATTCCAGGCATGGTGAAGCGCAAACTGGAAGCGAGCAATGATATCTACCAGACCTTTATTGCTCACTCCATTGATACACCTGAAAAATTCGAAGCCAAACGCGCGGAACTTGCCGAGCGTGAATGGGCGCGAATGAAAGAAAACAACTCGGCAACCTGCCGCTCCTGCCATAACTACGATGCGATGGATCATGCGAAGCAGCATCCTGAAGCAGCACGTCAGATGAAGGTGGCAGCGAAAGATAATCAATCCTGCATCGACTGTCATAAAGGTATTGCCCACCAGTTACCGGATATGAGTAGCGGCTTCCGTAAGCAGTTCGATGAGCTGCGCGCCAGTGCTAATGACAGTGGTGACACGCTGTACTCTATTGATATTAAGCCAATTTATGCGGCGAAAGGCGATAAAGAAGCCTCTGGTTCTCTGCTGCCTGCTTCGGAAGTGAAAGTCCTTAAACGTGACGGCGACTGGCTGCAAATTGAAATTACCGGCTGGACGGAAAGCGCCGGACGTCAGCGTGTACTCACCCAATTCCCAGGTAAACGCATCTTTGTTGCCTCGATTCGTGGTGATGTGCAGCAGCAGGTAAAAACGCTGGAGAAAACCACCGTTGCCGACACCAATACCGAGTGGAGCAAGTTGCAGGCCACTGCGTGGATGAAGAAAGGCGACATGGTGAACGATATCAAACCGATCTGGGCTTATGCGGATTCGTTGTACAACGGCACCTGTAACCAGTGCCACGGCGCACCGGAAATCGCCCACTTTGACGCTAACGGTTGGATCGGCACGCTCAACGGCATGATTGGCTTTACCAGTCTCGATAAACGTGAAGAACGCACCTTGTTGAAATATCTGCAAATGAATGCGTCTGACACCGCAGGTAAGGCTCACGGCGATAAGAAGGAAGAAAAATAATGAACAATAACGATCTCTTTCAGGCATCACGTCGGCGTTTTCTGGCACAACTCGGCGGCTTAACCGTCGCCGGGATGCTGGGGCCGTCATTGTTAACGCCGCGACGTGCGACTGCGGCGCAAGCGGCGACTGACGCTGTCATCTCGAAAGAGGGCATTCTTACCGGGTCGCACTGGGGGGCTATCCGCGCGACGGTGAAGGATGGTCGCTTTGTGGCGGCAAAACCGTTCGAACTGGATAAATATCCGTCGAAAATGATTGCCGGATTGCCGGATCACGTACACAACGCGGCGCGTATTCGTTATCCGATGGTACGCGTGGAGTGGCTGCGTAAGCGCCATCTCAGCGATACCTCCCAGCGCGGTGATAACCGTTTTGTGCGCGTGAGCTGGGATGAAGCCCTCGACATGTTCTATGAAGAACTGGAACGCGTGCAGAAAACTCACGGGCCGAGTGCCTTGCTGACCGCCAGTGGTTGGCAATCGACGGGGATGTTCCATAACGCTTCGGGGATGCTGGCGAAAGCTATTGCCTTGCATGGTAATAGCGTTGGTACGGGCGGAGATTACTCTACCGGTGCTGCGCAGGTGATCCTGCCGCGCGTAGTCGGTTCGATGGAAGTGTATGAACAGCAAACCTCCTGGCCGCTGGTATTGCAGAACAGCAAAACCATTGTGCTGTGGGGCTCCGATTTGCTGAAAAACCAGCAAGCGAACTGGTGGTGCCCGGATCACGATGTTTATGAATATTACGCGCAGCTAAAAGCGAAAGTCGCCGCCGGTGAAATTGAGGTCATCAGCATCGATCCGGTTGTCACATCCACCCATGAGTATCTGGGGCGCGAGCATGTGAAGCACATTGCGGTTAACCCGCAAACTGACGTGCCGCTGCAACTGGCGCTGGCACATACGCTGTACAGTGAAAACCTGTACGACAAAAACTTCCTTGCTAACTACTGTGTGGGTTTTGAGCAGTTCCTGCCGTATCTGCTGGGTGAGAAAGACGGTCAGCCGAAAGATGCCGCATGGGCTGAAAAACTGACCGGCATTGATGCCGAAACCATTCGTGGGCTGGCGCGGCAGATGGCGGCGAACAGAACGCAAATTATTGCTGGCTGGTGCGTGCAGCGTATGCAGCACGGTGAACAGTGGGCGTGGATGATTGTGGTTCTGGCGGCGATGCTGGGGCAAATTGGCCTGCCAGGTGGTGGTTTTGGTTTTGGCTGGCACTACAACGGCGCAGGCACGCCGGGGCGTAAAGGCGTTATTCTGAGTGGTTTCTCCGGCTCTACGTCGATTCCGCCTGTTCACGACAACAGTGACTACAAAGGCTACAGCAGCACTATTCCGATTGCCCGTTTTATCGATGCGATCCTCGAACCGGGGAAAGTGATCAACTGGAACGGTAAATCGGTAAAACTGCCGCCGCTGAAAATGTGTATTTTTGCCGGAACTAACCCATTCCATCGCCATCAGCAGATCAACCGCATTATTGAAGGCTTGCGCAAGCTGGAAACGGTTATCGCCATAGATAACCAGTGGACCTCAACCTGCCGCTTTGCCGATATCGTACTGCCTGCGACCACGCAGTTTGAGCGTAACGATCTCGACCAGTACGGCAATCACTCCAACCGTGGCATTATCGCCATGAAACAGGTGGTGCCGCCGCAGTTCGAGGCGCGCAACGACTTCGATATTTTCCGCGAGCTGTGCCGTCGCTTTAATCGCGAAGAAGCCTTTACCGAAGGGCTGGACGAAATGGGCTGGCTGAAACGCATCTGGCAGGAAGGTGTACAGCAAGGCAAAGGACGCGGCGTTCATCTGCCAGCGTTTGATGACTTCTGGAATAACAAAGAGTACGTCGAGTTTGACCATCCGCAGATGTTTGTTCGCCACCAGGCATTCCGCGAAGATCCGGATCTCGAACCGCTGGGCACGCCGAGTGGCCTGATTGAGATCTACTCGAAAACTATCGCCGATATGAACTACGACGATTGTCAGGGGCATCCGATGTGGTTTGAGAAAATCGAACGCTCCCACGGTGGACCTGGCTCGCAAATGTATCCGTTGCATCTGCAATCTGTGCATCCGGATTTCCGACTTCACTCGCAGTTATGTGAGTCGGAAACGCTGCGTCAGCAATATACGGTAGCGGGTAAAGATCCAGTATTCATTAACCCGCAGGATGCCAGCGCGCGCGGTATTCGTAACGGTGATGTGGTACGCGTCTTTAACGCTCGCGGTCAGGTGTTGGCAGGGGCAGTGGTTTCTGACCGCTATGCACCCGGCGTGGCACGAATTCACGAAGGGGCATGGTACGATCCAGATAAAGGCGGCGAGCCTGGTGCGCTGTGCAAATACGGTAACCCCAACGTGTTGACCATCGACATCGGTACATCGCAGCTGGCGCAGGCGACCAGTGCGCACACTACGCTGGTGGAAATTGAGAAGTACAACGGAACAGTGGAGCAGGTGACGGCGTTTAACGGCCCCGTGGAGATGGTGGCGCAGTGCGAATATGTTCCCGCGTCGCAGGTGAAATCATGACCACGCTGACAGCACAACAGATTGCCTGTGTTTACGCCTGGCTAGCGCAGTTGTTCTCCCGTGAGCTGGACGATGAACAACTGACGCAAATCGCCAGTGCGCAGATGGCTGAATGGTTTTCGTTGCTGAAAAGCGAACCGCCGCTCACTGCGGCGGTGAACGAGCTGGAAAACCGTATTGCCACGCTGACAGTACGTGACGATGCCCGTCTGGAACTGGCCGCGGACTTTTGCGGCCTGTTTCTGATGACCGACAAACAAGCGGCGCTGCCGTATGCATCGGCCTACAAACAGGACGAGCAAGAGATTAAACGCTTGTTAGTTGAGGCAGGGATGGAAACCAGCGGCAATTTCAACGAACCGGCAGATCATCTGGCGATCTATCTCGAATTGCTCAGCCATCTGCATTTTTCGCTGGGAGAGGGGACCGTTCCTGCGCGAAGAATCGACAGTTTGCGGCAAAAAACACTGACGGCGCTGTGGCAATGGTTACCAGAGTTTGTTGCGCGTTGTCGTCAGTATGACAGCTTTGGTTTTTACGCGGCACTAAGCCAGTTATTGCTGGAGTTAGTGGAGTGCGGCCATCTAAACAGATAACGCCGTTTGTAGGCCTGATAAGACGCGGTAAGCGTCGCATCAGGCATTATGGCGCAGTTGCCGGATGCGGCGTGAACGTCTTATCCGGCCCACAGGAACTGTAATCTTTGTAGACCGGTTAAGATGCGTCATCGCATCCGGCAAACACACATCACGGATGAGCTACAAACCGGGAAAGCCGCTGGCGCAGCAGGCGGTTTTCCTGCTTCAGGTGCGCAATATCATCCATTAACGTCAGCGCCACCGCGATCCCCGGCCAGTCCAGAGCCAGTTCATGACGCAGGCGTACCGCGCGTTGCACCACAATGGCGGCATGGTCGTCAAATACCCAGGTTGTTTCCTGGATCTCACGCGGTTCAACCACCCCCAAACCGACAATTTCATTCAACTCCTCTTCAGAGATGCCGGTATGCAGGCAAAATTCGGTAATAGTAAAAGTCACCGTAACATTAGCCATTATGCTTTCCCCCAATCTTTACGTGGATCAAAAGACGACTGGGCGTCTGCCAGTTGCTGCCACAGCGCGGCAGTGTTTTCATCCGGTTTCGGCGGCATCACGATTTTCAGTACCGCATACAGATCGCCGGTCTGTTTTTTGCTCACCAGACCTTTGCCTTTAACGCGCAATCGTTGCCCGGCCTGGCTGCCTGGCGGGATAGTCAGCAAAATGCTTTCTTTCAGTGTTGGAACGGTGACTTTAGCACCCAGCGCCGCTTCCCACGGGCTAACCGGCACCACAATTTCCAGATCCTGGCCGACAATATCAAACAGCGGATGTGGCGCAATATGAATCACCAGCCACAAATCGCCATTTGGAC
>OJKG01000193.1_pt1 | contig 7894 bp, 8 predicted proteins | sample 1596561 | NCBI WGS metagenome assembly OJKG01 (sample SAMEA4350139, study PRJEB24818) | metagenome | biome: human; feature: gut; material: faeces | place: Denmark | collected 2013-09
GCATTAGCCAATAAACGCATTCAGCGCAGTGAGCTGGAAAAGCAGGCGATGGAAACCGTCATTAACGCACTGGTAAAATGACCATTCAGGATGAAGCTTACCGCCTCATCCTGAATGGTCATTTTACCAGTGCGTTAATGACGGTTTCCATCGCCTGCTTTTCCAGCTCACTGCGCTGAATGCGTTTAGGCTAATGCTGTACGTAATACGCCTGCGATAACAATATGCTTTGGTTCCTGCCCCAGATCGCGCATTTCCAGCACAACTTTACCGACAACTCTGCACATTTCTCGGTACAGTTCATCCTCTTTTGTCCGATTTCCCATTCTTTATACCTATTTATCATGCCAACTATCAGCATATATCAATCTAACCAATTAAACAAAAATCAAACAAAATCAGACAAATAACGCGATAAATTATTTTAACTGTAGCAATTGAGCGATGATATATTTATACACCGGATGAACTTTCACTTATCCTCACACTGACAACTTCGGCACCAGACGTTGCGCAAACAGTGAAGTTTTTGCGTAACCTTTTCCCTGGAACGTTAAATCTTTGATAACAATTTATTGTCTAACAAGTTGTATATTTTTTGAAACGCTGTTTTTGTTTTCCTTTTGGATTAATTTCAGCGTATAATGCGCGCCAATTGACTCTTGAATGGTTTCAGCACTTTGGACTGTAGAACTCAACGACTCAAAAACAGGCACTCACGTTGGGCTGAGACACAAGCACACATTCCTCTGCACGCTTTTTCGATGTCACCTATCCTTAGAGCGAGGCACCACCACTTTCGTAATACCGGATTCGCTTTCCGGCAGTGCGCCCAGAAAGCAAGTTTCTCCCATACTTCTCAACTTAAAGACTAAGACTGTCATGAAAAAGACCAAAATTGTTTGCACCATCGGACCGAAAACCGAATCTGAAGAGATGTTAGCTAAAATGCTGGACGCTGGCATGAACGTTATGCGTCTGAACTTCTCTCATGGTGACTATGCAGAACACGGTCAGCGCATTCAGAATCTGCGCAACGTGATGAGCAAAACTGGTAAAACCGCCGCTATCCTGCTTGATACCAAAGGTCCGGAAATCCGCACCATGAAACTGGAAGGCGGTAACGACGTTTCTCTGAAAGCTGGTCAGACCTTTACTTTCACCACTGATAAATCTGTTATCGGCAACAGCGAAATGGTTGCGGTAACGTATGAAGGTTTCACTACTGACCTGTCTGTTGGCAACACCGTACTGGTTGACGATGGTCTGATCGGTATGGAAGTTACCGCCATTGAAGGTAACAAAGTTATCTGTAAAGTGCTGAACAACGGTGACCTGGGCGAAAACAAAGGTGTGAACCTGCCTGGCGTTTCCATTGCTCTGCCAGCACTGGCTGAAAAAGACAAACAGGACCTGATCTTTGGTTGCGAACAAGGCGTAGACTTTGTTGCTGCTTCCTTTATTCGTAAGCGTTCTGACGTTATCGAAATCCGTGAGCACCTGAAAGCGCACGGCGGCGAAAACATCCACATCATCTCCAAAATCGAAAACCAGGAAGGCCTCAACAACTTCGACGAAATCCTCGAAGCCTCTGACGGCATCATGGTTGCGCGTGGCGACCTGGGTGTAGAAATCCCGGTAGAAGAAGTTATCTTCGCCCAGAAGATGATGATCGAAAAATGTATCCGTGCACGTAAAGTCGTTATCACTGCGACCCAGATGCTGGATTCCATGATCAAAAACCCACGCCCGACTCGCGCAGAAGCCGGTGACGTTGCAAACGCCATCCTCGACGGTACTGACGCAGTGATGCTGTCTGGTGAATCCGCAAAAGGTAAATACCCGCTGGAAGCGGTTTCTATCATGGCGACCATCTGCGAACGTACCGACCGCGTGATGAACAGCCGTCTCGAGTTCAACAATGACAACCGTAAACTGCGCATTACCGAAGCGGTATGCCGTGGTGCCGTTGAAACTGCTGAAAAACTGGATGCTCCGCTGATCGTGGTTGCTACTCAGGGCGGTAAATCTGCTCGCGCAGTACGTAAATACTTCCCGGATGCCACCATCCTGGCACTGACCACCAACGAAAAAACGGCTCATCAGTTGGTACTGAGCAAAGGCGTTGTGCCGCAGCTTGTTAAAGAGATCACTTCTACTGATGATTTCTACCGTCTGGGTAAAGAACTGGCTCTGCAGAGCGGTCTGGCACACAAAGGTGACGTTGTAGTTATGGTTTCTGGTGCACTGGTACCGAGCGGCACTACTAACACCGCATCTGTTCACGTCCTGTAATATTGCTTTTGTGAATTAATTTGTATATCGAAGCGCCCTGATGGGCGCTTTTTTTATTTAATCGATAACCAGAAGCAATAAAAAATCAAATCGGATTTCACTATATAATCTCACTTTATCTAAGATGAATCCGATGGAAGCATCCTGTTTTCTCTCAATTTTTTTATCTAAAACCCAGCGTTCGATGCTTCTTTGAGCGAACGATCAAAAATAAGTGCCTTCCCATCAAAAAAATATTCTCAACATAAAAAACTTTGTGTAATACTTGTAACGCTACATGGAGATTAACTCAATCTAGAGGGTATTAATAATGAAAGCTACTAAACTGGTACTGGGCGCGGTAATCCTGGGTTCTACTCTGCTGGCAGGTTGCTCCAGCAACGCTAAAATCGATCAGCTGTCTTCTGACGTTCAGACTCTGAACGCTAAAGTTGACCAGCTGAGCAACGACGTGAACGCAATGCGTTCCGACGTTCAGGCTGCTAAAGATGACGCAGCTCGTGCTAACCAGCGTCTGGACAACATGGCTACTAAATACCGCAAGTAATAGTACCTGTGAAGTGAAAAATGGCGCACATTGTGCGCCATTTTTTTTGTCTGCCGTTTACCGCTACTGCGTCACGCGTAACATATTCCCTTGCTCTGGTTCACCATTCTGCGCTGACTCTACTGAAGGCGCATTGCTGGCTGCGGGAGTTGCTCCACTGCTCACCGAAACCGGATACCCTGCCCGACGATACAACGCTTTATCGACTAACTTCTGATCTACAGCCTTATTGTCTTTAAATTGCGTAAAGCCTGCTGGCAGTGTGTATGGCATTGTCTGAACGTTCTGCTGTTCTTCTGCCGATAGTGGTCGATGTACTTCAACATAACGCATCCCGTTAGGCTCCACGGAATATTTCACCGGTTCGTTGATCACTTTCACCGGCGTTCCCGTCCGCACGCTGGAGAACAAGGCTTTAATATCCGGTGCATTCATGCGAATACACCCTGAACTGACGCGCAAACCGACGCTGTCCGGCGCACTGGTACCATGAATGAGGTATTCGCCATTACCATGCGCGAGGCGCAGTGCGTAACGTCCTAGCGGGTTATTTGGTCCGGCAGGAACGACTGGCGGTAATTTAATGCCACGCTCCAGCGAACGCTGACGAATGCCTGCCGTAGGCGTCCAGGTTGGGTTAGGGATTTTCTGCCCAACACGCGTTTCCATCACCGGCGTTTCCAGCCCCTGCAATCCAATACCTATTGGATAAACCTGCACAATATTTTCTCCCGGCGGATAATAATAAAGGCGCAGCTCTGCAAGGTTAACGATAATCCCCTGACGCGGTGCATCAGGTAATAACAGTTGTGAAGGAATAGTTATCGTCGTACCAGGTTTTGGCACCGGGGCGATAGTGTTATTGGCTTCAAGGATCAACATTGCCGCAGTATCAAAACGTCGGGCAATAGCCTGAAGGTTTTTATCCCCTTCTTGCACCGTATACGTTTGATTTTGCCCAACCAGTCGGCTTCCGGTTGGTGGTAGCGGATAATCAACCGCCCAGGCAGCCTGGATGGCGCTAAAAGCGCCGATAAGCGTGAGTGTAAGCAAAGACGCGCGTTTCATTGTAAACCTCCTGTATTTGCCGGAGACTCACGCTGAAACGTCGGATGGCGCTTATGTTCACCTGAAACCAAAACACTCCTGTGCAGGTCAGTGTAAACATTGACCATCCGGCAATGTGAGCCAACCGGATGAAAGCTGTCCTTTTAGTTTAGCTAAGTGCAGCGGCTTTGGCGCGAATTGCGCGAATCATCGCTTCCAGACCTTGTGAACGAGATGGGGTGAGATGTCGGGTGAGCGCCATTTTTTCAAACCACGGACGCACATCGAAATTGACAATATCCTGCGGCGTCATCTGATCGTAGAGAATAAAGACGACCGCAATAAGCCCTTTCACAATCGCCGCATCGCTGTCGCCCTGTAATTCAATAATTCCCTGGGCATTCTGGCGCATGACAATCCACACCTGACTCTGACAGCCCTGAATGCTATTTTGTGGACTTCTGTCTTCGTCGCGTAATTCTGGCAGACGCTGGCCCAGCTCAATAATGTAGAGATATTTCTCTTCCCAGTTGGCGCAGCGTAAAAAATTACGCAGCAACTTTTCTTTATCCGGCAATAAAGCCATAGTGCCTCCCTGTTATCCCAGCAAACGGTGAATACGTTGCAGGCCGGTCACCAGACGATCCACTTCTTCATGGGTGTTATACATGGCCAGCGACGCCCGACACATCGCAGGGACGTTGTAATAGGCCATCAATGGCATTGCGCAGTGATGTCCGGTACGCACAGCAATGCCGTAATTATCGAGAAAACTGCCAACATCATAGGCGTGGTGTTTACCGAGATTAAAAGCAATAACGCCAAGCCTGTTTTGTGGGCCATAGAGAGTGAGATCCGGTACAGATTCCAGCTGTGATAGCGCATAATGCATCAGATTCTGTTCATACTCAGCTATGTTATTAAGCCCCAGCGCCGAAACATACTCCAGCGCCGCGCCAAGACCAATGATGCCCCCGGTATTGGGTGTACCGGCTTCAAACCGCCATGGTGCTTTGGTCCAGGTAGTGCCTTCACTCAGGCTGACGGTGGCGATCATAGAACCGCCCCCTTCCCACGGCGGCATCTCCTGCAACAAGGCTTCTTTCACATAAAGAATGCCAATTCCGGTGGGGCCATACAGTTTATGCCCGGAGAACACGTAAAAGTCGCAATCCAGCGCCTGAACATCCACCGGATGATGCATCACCGCCTGAGCGCCATCCACCAGCACTTTTGCGCCATGCTGGTGCGCAAGCGTGATCATTTCCGCCAGTGGATTTTCTGTGCCAAGCACGTTGGAGACATGAGTAATTGCCAGCAGGCGAGTTTTCTCATCAAACAACGTAGGCAGCGTCTCCAGTTGCAACGTACCATCGGGATTGAGCGGGATCACACGCAGCTCTGCGCCAACGCGTGCGCAAAGCATCTGCCAGGGAACAATGTTAGCGTGGTGCTCCATCTGACTGATGATGATGTTATCGCCCGCCCGCACGTTGCTGTTGCCCCAGCTATTGGCGACCAGATTGATCCCTTCCGTCGTGCCGCGGACGAACACCAGCTCTTCCGCCGAACGGGCATTAATAAACAGCGATGCCCGCTTGCGCACGTTCTCCATTTTCTCGGTCGCCTGGGCGCTTAAGGTATGAATACCACGATGCACCGCCGCGTAGCCATGACGATAAAACTCGGCCTCGGCGTCAATCACCTGGCTCGGTTTCTGCGCACTGGCGGCGCTGTCGAGATAAGCCAGCGGCAAACCGTTTACCTCACGCGAAAGCACCGGAAAGTCGGCCCGCACTTTGTCGACGGAAAAAATCATCTTGCACCTCCTGGCAGCCGTTGACCGATTCGGGCCAGCACCTGCTGTTTAAGCCCCTCATCACGCAGTGCTTCCGTCAGTTCGGCAGCGAAGGCGTAAATGATCATCTGCTGGGCATCCTGCTGATTGATCCCGCGCGAGCGCAGATAGAATATCTGTTCATCATCAATACGCCCCACCGTCGCGCCGTGGCTGCATTTCACATCATCTGCATAGATTTCCAGCTGCGGTTTCGTATCCACTTCCGCCAGTTTGCCCATCAGCAGATTGTTGTTGGTCATCTGACCATCCGTTTTGATGGCGTGCTGCGCGACGTTGATCAAACCGTTAAATACCGCGCGGCCTTTGTCGCTGACGATAGTTTTGTGCAACTGTCGGCTGTTACAAAAACCTTTATTGTGTTCCAGCCAGGTACGGGTATCACACACCTCGTTTTTCACCGGCATCGCCAGGCTATTGATCCGCAGCGTGCTGTTTTCGCCATTGAGTTGCGTACTGGTGTTGTGTCGTAACACTGCGCCACCCAGCAGGAAACTGTGGCTAAATGCGGTGGCATCCTCAGCCAGCAACAAATCGTTATGAGCAAAGTGGTGACTGAGCGGGTTTTCAAACGCCAGCTTGATATGCTGCAAGTGGGCATTCGCTGCGACGTTGATAGTGAACCGTGCCCCGGTAAAATGACGAGCATCATTCAGGCTGACAAAATGTTCGATCACCGTTGCTTCGGCACCTTCCGCCAGATCCAGATGATGTCGGTAATGGGCAGTGTTCACCTCTTCACCTGCCACGCCCTGGGTAATATGCATTAACAGCAATGGCTTTGCCGGCCGTTGACCGCGCTTCACGGCGATATGCGTCACGCTTTGTGCCAGGCTTTCCGTCAAATGCAGAAACACTTCCGCCTGAATAGCGTCGGGTAAACCCTGACGGTCGTCGTTAATGCTCACTTCATATCCGCTGCCTTCAGTTGCATCGCTCAGTGCGGGCACGTAACGCCCATCGACAAACACCAGCCGCACGGAGTCTAACGTTAACGCTAAGGCATCACGCTGCTGTGGGGATATCTCTCCCGCAATGCTGACAAACTGGCTATTGATCAGCCCTTCCAGCGGCGTATATTTCCAGTTTTCATGTTTACGTGTCGGCAGTCCGGTACGCAGCAATTGTTGTAAATGCTGCTGTGCTTGCGGGGAGCGTTTTGTCCCTTCAGCTTCAAACAAGTGATGCCACTGTTGCAGCGCGTTACTGCTGTTCGGTAAGCCAGCCATAACCCTGCTCCTCCAGTTGTTTGACCAACGTGAAATCGCCGGATTTCACAATTCGTCCCTGATATAGCACATGAACGTAATCAGGCTTGATGTAGTCGAGAATGCGTTGGTAGTGCGTAACAATGATGAATGAGCGCTTGCCATCACGCAGCGAGTTCACGCCATCGGCGACCACTTTTAATGCGTCAATATCCAGCCCGGAGTCCGACTCATCAAGAATGCATAACTCCGGTTCCAGCACCGCCATTTGCAAAATATCGTTGCGCTTTTTCTCGCCGCCGGAAAAACCAACGTTTACCGAACGGGTTAATAAATCTTCCGGCATCTTCAGGAGAGCGATTTTCTCTTCCATCAAATCCTGAAAATCAAAGCGGTCGAGCGTTTCCTGGCCGCGATAGCTGCGCACCGCATTAAGTGCCGTTTGCAGGAAAAACTGGTTACTGACACCTGGAATCTCCACCGGATACTGGAAGGCCATAAAGATGCCTTCGCCCGCGCGATCTTCCGGCGACAGCGCAAGCAAATCTTTGCCTTTGAACTCAACCGTGCCGCCCGTCACTTCATAATCTTCTCGCCCGGCAAGCGTTGCCGATAAGGTACTTTTGCCCGAACCGTTTGGCCCCATAATGGCGTGAACTTCGCCGGGATGAACGTCGAGGCTTAATCCGCGCAGGATAGCTTTATCTTCCACGCTGACGTGTAAATCTTTAATACTTAACATGTTTATTCCTTATCCGACGCTGTGTTCAAGACTGATGGCGAGGAGTTTTTGTGCTTCAACGGCAAATTCCAACGGCAGCTCCGAGAACACGTCTTTGCAGAAACCGTTAACAATCATCGAGATGGCGTCTTCTTCGCTGATCCCGCGTTGCAGGCAGTAAAACAGTTGATCTTCACCAATACGTGATGTCGTTGCCT
>OJKG01000195.1_pt1 | contig 7828 bp, 6 predicted proteins | sample 1596561 | NCBI WGS metagenome assembly OJKG01 (sample SAMEA4350139, study PRJEB24818) | metagenome | biome: human; feature: gut; material: faeces | place: Denmark | collected 2013-09
TTACAGAAGTGGCAATGGCGTTCGCCAGCATTTAAATGGAGAGCCGGATGCGCTGAAAGGTGCACGTCCGGTTCGGGGAGGAGAGGCAGGGAAATAGTCCGACTACGCCCTGCCTCTTACTCTACTCAGCACATGGCAGGGCTTCGTCTATGTGGCGTTTATCATTGATGTGTTTGCCGGATACATCGTGGGGTGGCGGGTCTCATCGTCTATGGAAACGACATTCGTGCTGGATGCGCTGGAGCAGGCGTTGTGGGCCCGTCGTCCGTCTGGCACCATCCATCACAGCGATAAAGGCTCTCAGTATGTGTCACTGGCCTATACGGAGCGACTAAAAGAAGCCGGATTACTGGCATCAACAGGGAGTACAGGCGACTCGTATGACAACGCGATGGCTGAGAGCATCAATGGTCTTTACAAAGCGGAGGTAATACACCGTAAGAGCTGGAAAAACCGTGCAGAAGTGGAACTGGCCACACTCACGTGGGTGGACTGGTATAACAATCGACGATTGCTGGGAAGGCTGGGCCATACTCCTCCGGCAGAAGCAGAAAAAGCTTATTATGCTTCCATCGGAAACGATGATCTGGCAGCCTGAGTTCACAGATAAAACACTCTCCAGGAAACCCGGGGCGGTTCACCTTTGTGGGCTTTTGCCCGTCCGCTCTTAACGTTGAAGGCATTTTCTGCCTGCCGATTCAGGACAGCGACAAAAGCCATATCAGACTATTGGTCAATGATGACCAGCGTCTGGAGTAGATGATAAGCCAAATTGATAAGCTGGAATATGTGATGAAAGTGCAACGTAATCAGTCCAATCCGACGATGTTTAACAAGAGTACAGTGTTTTTTCAGTAAGTCATTCGTCTTCTGAATCAGGTGTAATGATCTTTACAGAAGCATTCCGGCAGTGCGTAACATAATCTGCCGGTAACGGACGATCGCTAATCAGAACATCAAATGCAGAGAGCGGTGCGAGGCTGGCAGAGGCTACTTCATCGAACAAGGCGTGGCGGGCGAGCAAAATTTTCCGTAGTCCACGGGCCATCGCTTTACGCTTAGTGGCAAGATCTTCGGGATTAAACCAGCTGACGCCAAAGTGATCATGTACACCGCTGGCGGAAATAAATATTTTTCGCGGATTGAGAGAGTCTAATGGCGAAGAGTTACTGGCATCGTAAAAAGCATCACTTCTGGCACGATACGTACCACCACAAAGTATTGCTGTCACATTAGGTTTTTCATTCAACGCAACAAAGACACGATGTGAGTAACAGATGCCGGTGAAGGTGATTGCATCCGGGATCATGCTTATAACGAGCGGTATCTCCTGTCCATTATCAAAGAAGATCAGATCATTTTCATTAACCATTCCGGCGGCCAGAATTGCAATAGGTAAGTCATCACGATGATTTCTCGGAACGTCCTGGATTACTGGCATGGATGGTGCGGGTTTATGCACCATTACAATATAGCCACCCAGTAGGGTCAGTGGCAGAGGTTCATCTTCCTGATGGAGATCGCGACGAATAGTCATTACAGAAACTTCCAGCATTCGTGCCGCGTCTTTCAAATGGATTCTGTCGGTTTTCTTAAGTATTTCAATCAAACGTCGGATACGCTCTTTTTGCTTCGTTTCCATCAATTCTTCCTCCGTAAAAATATTATAAAAATAACATTATGGCATTAGTAAACATTGTTTTAGTTACCATACTATATGACCGACCCTTTGAAATGAAAAGAGTATAGCCTGCTGAATTTTCGGTATTAATCCTGTTAGGTTGCTTATGATTAGATAGTGTTGGCCTGAGTGATGAGACTGGAAGTCTATTAAATAAACATCGGGTTGATGTGTTAATCGCGATCTCAGTCACAAATGGTACAAAAGTAACATGTTAATGTTACTTAAATACCATTGTTATGCGAAAGTTTATAAGAGGTAGTGAAATGGACATTGCAGTTATTGGTTCCAATATGGTGGATCTCATTACTTACACCAATCAGATGCCTAAAGAAGGAGAAACTCTGGAAGCACCTGCCTTCAAAATCGGATGTGGTGGGAAAGGTGCTAATCAAGCGGTGGCGGCGGCTAAATTGAATTCAAAAGTCCTGATGCTGACTAAAGTAGGTGATGATATTTTTGCGGATAATACTATTCGTAATCTCGAATCATGGGGAATTAATACCACTTATGTTGAGAAGGTCCCCTGTACCAGCAGTGGTGTTGCACCGATCTTTGTTAATGCCAACTCGAGCAATAGTATATTAATAATTAAGGGAGCGAATAAATTTCTTTCCCCGGAAGATATCGATCGAGCTGCAGAAGAACTGAAAAAATGCAAATTGATCGTTTTACAACTGGAAGTTCAACTGGAAACAGTTTACCACGCGATTGAGTTTGGTAAGAAAAATGGTATTGAAGTATTATTAAATCCGGCTCCGGCATTGCGTGAGTTAGATATGTCTTATGCCTGCAAATGTGATTTCTTTATCCCGAATGAAACAGAGCTGGAAATATTAACCGGTATGTCGGTTGATACTTATGATCATATTTGTTTAGCTGCGCGTTCGTTAGTTGATAAAGGGCTGAACAATATTATTGTTACCATGAGCGAAAAAGGCGCATTATGGATGACCCGCGATCAGGAAGTCCATGTTCCTGCATTCAAAGTAAATGCTGTTGATACTAGTGGCGCTGGTGACGCGTTTATTGGTTGCTTTTCCCATTATTATGTTCAAAGCGGTGATGTTGAAGCCGCTTTGAAAAAAGCCGCTCTCTTTGCCGCTTTCAGCGTCACAGGGAAAGGTACGCAATCATCTTATCCGAGTATTGAACAATTTAATGAATTTTTAACCTTAAACGAATAATCATCCTGCACAGTTAAAGGTAGCACTATGAACGATAAAAACATCATTCAGATGCCTGATGGGTATCTGAATAAGACTCCCTTATTCCAGTTTATTTTGTTATCGTGTTTATTCCCGCTATGGGGATGCGCAGCTGCATTAAATGACATATTAATCACTCAATTCAAAAGTGTATTTTCGCTAAGTAACTTTGCTTCAGCATTGGTGCAGAGCGCATTTTATGGCGGTTATTTTTTAATTGCAATACCAGCATCCCTTGTGATTAAAAAGACCAGTTATAAGATGGCAATTTTAATTGGCCTGACGCTGTATATTGGTGGTTGTACACTTTTTTTCCCTGCCTCGCATATGGCAACCTACACTATGTTCCTTGCAGCTATTTTTGCGATTGCGATTGGCCTGAGTTTCCTTGAAACTGCAGCGAACACATACAGTTCAATGATCGGTCCAAAAGCCTATGCCACATTGCGGCTCAATATCAGCCAGACCTTTTATCCGATTGGTGCTGCGTCTGGTATTTTATTGGGCAAATATCTGGTTTTCTCCGAGGGGGAAAGCCTTGAAAAGCAGATGTCAGGAATGAACGCTGGGCAAATTCACAACTTTAAGGTGTTGATGTTAGAGAACACCCTTGAACCGTATAAGTATATGATTATGATTCTGGTTGTGGTCATGGTGTTGTTCCTTTTAACCCGCTTCCCAACCTGTAAAGTGGCACAGACAAGTCACCATAAACGCCCGTCAGCAATGGATACGCTGCGCTATCTGGCTAGAAATCCGCGCTTTCGTCGCGGTATTGTGGCGCAGTTCCTTTATGTGGGTATGCAGGTCGCAGTATGGTCATTTACCATCCGTCTGGCGCTGGAGTTGGGCGATATCAACGAACGTGATGCTTCAAACTTCATGGTCTATAGCTTTGCCTGCTTCTTTATTGGCAAGTTTATAGCCAACATCCTTATGACGCGTTTTAATCCGGAAAAAGTATTGATTCTCTATTCCGTTATAGGGGCGCTGTTCCTGGCATATGTTGCACTGGCTCCAAGTTTCAGCGCGGTCTATGTCGCCGTCCTGGTAAGTGTTTTGTTTGGCCCTTGCTGGGCGACGATCTATGCAGGAACACTGGATACAGTTGATAACGAACATACAGAAATGGCAGGAGCAGTCATTGTTATGGCTATTGTCGGCGCAGCGGTGGTTCCGGCAATTCAGGGATATATTGCAGATATGTTCCACTCACTTCAGCTTTCATTCCTGGTTTCTATGCTCTGCTTTGTCTATGTCGGAGTCTACTTCTGGCGTGAAAGCAAAGTACGTACCGCACTGGCTGAAGTCACAGAGTCCTGAGGAGAACCGTTATGAGTACGCGTATTAATTTGTGGCGGGCGCTTTTTGGCGAAAAACCTCGTATCTTGCTGGAAAATAGTGATTTTACTGTCACGTCTTTTCGCTATGACAGCGGTGTCGAGGGGCTTAAAATTGCAAACAGTCGTGGACATTTGATTATTCTACCCTGGATGGGGCAGATGATTTGGGATGCGCAATTTGATGGACACGGCCTCACCATGTGCAATATGTTTCGCCAGCCTAAACCGGCGACAGAGGTGATAGGGACCTATGGCTGTTTTGCTTTTCATTCAGGTTTGCTGGCTAATGGCTGCCCATCTGCGGAAGATACTCATCTGCTACACGGTGAAATGGCCTGTGCCGCGATGGATGAAGCATGGCTGGAGTTAGACGGAGATATGTTACGCCTTAACGGGCGTTACGAGTATGTAATGGGTTTCGGTCATCATTATCTGGCTCAACCAACAGTGGTCCTCCACAAATCCTCTACACTGTTCGATATTAAGATGGCCGTAACCAATCTGGCTTCTGTAGATATGCCACTACAATATATGTGCCACATGAATTATGCATATATACCAAATGCTACATTCAGCCAGAATATACCGGACGAAATATTAAGATTGCGTGAATCAGTGCCTTCGCATGTTAACCCCACCGCTCAGTGGCTGGCGTTTAATCAACGGATTATGCAGGGAGAAGCCTCTCTGTCGACGCTGAGTCAACCGGAATTTTATGATCCAGAAATTGTCTTCTTTGCAGACAAACTGGACGCTTACACAGATCAGCCAGAGTTTCGCATGATCGCTCCCGATGGCACTACGTTTGTTACTCGTTTCTCCAGTGCTGAACTAAATTATGTGACACGCTGGATCCTTTATAACGGCGAGCAACAGGTAGCCGCCTTTGCATTACCTGCAACCTGTCGGCCTGAGGGGTATCTTGCCGCGCAACGTAATGGCACGCTGATTCAGGTTGCACCGCAACAAACGCGCACTTTTACAGTCACCACAGGAATTGAATAACAACCCAAGGCCTGAACAGCGGCGCGCTTATCGTTAAGGTAAGCGCATTTTTTTACCCGCCAGGACAAGACTATGATAGCGTTGCCCTTATAGACGATCGCATTATCGTCCACTCCGACTTTGCGCAACTACTTTAGAGTGGTGTACTCAACAGCTTCTTTGAGGAGCTCAACTTCCATTGTTTTCTTACCGAGCAAGCCTGCAACTCTTTTATTTGTTGTATAGTAACAGCCAGCTCTGAAGCAGGAACGATATTATTACCGACAGCCGTAAAAACTTCTTTCCTGATATTGTTTTTTCAACTTAAACAACAAATTGGGCAGAATAATATGTTAACGAGATACATGGGACACAGACACGCCGGGTTCCACTGCCTGGTGTTTCAAGGGGCTGATTCAATTAAGTTTATTTATTTTTTCATAAATACCTTATGTCAGGGGAGACTGGTTAATCAACTGGTGTGAAATCTTATTCTTTAAATATTTGTGAGCTATATAATGTTAATCAACTAATTTATAGGTCATAACATCATAAGTCCCTCTCTTCTCTATCATTTACTATTGTGGAATAGGATTTTAACTCATAGCTATAGTTATTTGTCTCCAGTAATAACAGGGGGGGTGAGATTTGAGGTTGTTTTTAGATAAAAAAGGCATTGTAATTATCTATACTTATATTTCTGTATTTCCCCAATAAACAAATGGTAATGATCTAAATCTAGTGTTAGAGTGCTGTATTATAAAAATGTGTCAATTGAGCCAGGTGTCGTATATTAAATTCCAATATCCTTCCAGAAGGATATTGGAGTAAATTTAGATAAACAACATTCATTTGCACAATTGCGTAATAATATAGGCTGTCAATTGTTCAATGCATTTGTATCAAAATAATAATCATATGTTCATTCCAACTGGGATTTTATTTGTTCTCGAAAAACGTCTTATCATAGAGCTTGTTATAACAAGGAAGTCTTCAGGAGTACTGTATGAGCCAATATTACGCTTGTCCTTAGATAATCTGCTAAAGAAAAGGTGGTAAAGAAAAGGTGGGTAGAGGACCGTATTTTCTTTTTGAAAAATGATTATATGGAAATGGAATTATTCAGAAGGATAAAAGAGAGTTACTTTGGAAAATATTCAATATTTGATATCGCATATCCTTTATCAATGAGTCAAAATGCCAAAAAATCCCACACTCGCTGGCGATTGCAGCAGTAGCAAGGTTTAGAGAAAAAGTTAGTGATATCATATATAATTTATATAAAGAAAAAATAGAAGTTATCAGATGTGGCTGACTGGTTGAACGTTTCTGAAGTGATGGTAAGGAAGAAGCTGGAGTCAGAATCTACAAATTTTTTCTCAATTCTCTTGGATATGAGGATGAACCCAACATTTAAGTTACTGGTATATGAATATCTTCAGGTTAATATTATAGTAGATAATCTTGGATTTTCCAGTGTGCCATATTTCATGAGAACTTTCAGAAGTTATTATGCTCTTATGCCATAAAAATTAATTATAAATTCATGAGGGGTAGAAAAAATATTATATGTTCGAGAGTGGTGTATGTACATAAAATTTCTAAATTATAGGGATATATATCTTTACATTATATTGACCGTGTTTGTTTGGATTAAGAGAAAAAATTTCGACATCATATCCATCTCTTCGTTTGAATTCAGATAAGAGGTAAAGGTGTCTTGAAAAAAATATGTATTCATTCCATGTGCCACTAAACTCTATATATGCGTATTTACCTTTTGGTATAGTTAAATTTGCTTCAGGTTCTTGCCATGTACCAATATACGATGTTACTTTAACTTCATTTTTTAGTGATGGCAGTATTGAATAGGTGGACGCAAAATAAACACTGTCGGACTTTTCAATGTTATCCAGAATGTGCTTGAGTTTTATATCATTTGCTTTTTTATACCGTTCACTTAGAATGTTTTCATAATATTCAATCGGTGAGGCTTCCAGGGAAAAATAAATGTTGTCTTTCACTTTTATATTGTAACTGAAATGATCTGCATTAAACTTTGGTTCAAGTTTTGATACATCGAAATATGATAATTTTCTAAATGAAAGCGGCGTGTAGCCAAATTTATTTAAAAAAGCTCGGTGAAATGTCTGTTGGGAAGAATAGTTCAAGTCCATTGCAATGTTAAAAATACTTTTCTTTGTGAGTCTTATTAATAGTGCTGCCTGTGAAAGCCTCCTTTCTTTAACATAATGACCAACAGATACTCCAGTATTATTCTTGAAAATGTTCTGAATATGCCTCTTACTATATCCTGATATTTTTGCAATTAAATTAATATCTGGATTGATATATAAGTTTTCTTCAATCCATTCGAGCACATCATGGAAAATTATTTTTCTAATCAAAGTTAACATCTCCTCTTTATTTAATGTACGAGTATAGTCTCATTCGTGAATTTCACATGCTTTTTTATAAAGGATCATGGGTGATGCTGCCAACTTACTGATTTAGTGTATGATGGTGTTTTTGAGGTGCTCCAGTGGCTTCTGTTTCTATCAGCTGTCCCTCCTGTTCAGCTACTGACGGGGTGGTGCGTAACGGCAAAAGCA
>OJKG01000202.1_pt1 | contig 7696 bp, 7 predicted proteins | sample 1596561 | NCBI WGS metagenome assembly OJKG01 (sample SAMEA4350139, study PRJEB24818) | metagenome | biome: human; feature: gut; material: faeces | place: Denmark | collected 2013-09
CCAGAGCGTCCCGCCACTCGCGGTAAACAGGAGAAAGACTATCCCCAGTAACATCATGCCCGTATTCCCTGCCAGCTTTAACACGTCCTTCCTGTGCTGCATCATCGCCTCTTTCACCCCTTCTCGGTGTTTTTCCAGCGATTTCTCTGTCGAGGCTGTGAACAGGGCTATAGCGTCTCTGATTTTCGTCTCGTTTGAGGTCACAGCCTCGCTGACAGACTCGCCGAGCTTCCTGAACTCGTCGTTCAGCATTTTCTCTGTAGATTCGGCTCTCTCTTTCAGCTTTTTCTCGAACTCCGCGCCCGTCTGTAAAAGATTGCTCATAAAACGCTCCTTTCAGTCTGATATTCCTCCCGCCGTTCGGGTCTGCAATGCTGATACTGCTTCGCGTCACCCTGACCACTTCAAGCCCCGCCTCTGTGAGCGCCTGAATCACATCCTGACGTCCTTTTATCTCTCCGGCATGGTAAAGTGCGTCTATACCGCGTGTAACGCTCTCAGCAAGTGCCTGTTTCGTTTCCGGCAGGTTATCAGGAAGGGTCAGCGTCCGGTGGTTCTCCGGGGCGTTGGGGTCATGCAGTCCGTAATGGTGATTCACCAGCGTCTGCCAGGCATCAATTCTCGGCCTGTCTGCGCGGTCGTAGTACGGCTGGAGACGTTTTCCGGTCTGTAGCTCCATGTTCGGAATGACAAAATTCAGCTCAAGCCGTCCCTTGTCCTGGTGCTCCACCCACAGGATGCTGTACTGATTTTTTTCGAGACCGGGCATCAGTACACGCTCAAAGCTCGCCATCACTTTTTCACGTCCTCCCGGCGGCAGCTCCTTCTCCGCGAACGACAGAACACCGGACGTGTATTTCTTCGCAAATGGCGTGGCATCGATGAGTTCCCGGACTTCTTCCGGATTACCCTGAAGCACCGTTGCGCCTTCGCGGTTACGCTCCCTCCCCAGCAGGTAATCAACCGGACCACTGCCACCACCTTTTCCCCTGGCATGAAATTTAACTATCATCCCGCGCCCCCTGTTCCCTGACGGCCAGACGCAGCCGGCGCAGCTCATCCCCGATGGCCATCAGTGCGGCCACTACCTGAACCCGGTCACCGGAAGACCACTGCCCGCTGTTCACCTTACGGGCTGTCTGATTCAGGTTATTTCCGATGGCGGCCAGCTGACGCAGTAACGGCGGTGCCAGTGTCGGCAGTTTCCCGGAACGGGCAACCGGCTCCCCCAGGCAGACCCGCCGCATCCATACCGCCAGTTGTTTACCCTCACAGCGTTCAAGTAACCTGGCATGTTCATCATCAGTAACCCGTATCGTGAGCATCCTCTCGCGTTTCATCGGTATCATTACCCCATGAACAGAAATCCCCCTTACACGGAGGCATCAGTGACTAAACAGGAAAAAACAGCCCTTAACATGGCGCGCTTTATCAGAAGCCAGACATTAACGCTGCTGGAAAAGCTCAACGAACTGGACGCGGATGAACAGGCAGACATCTGTGAATCGCTTCACGACCACGCCGATGAGCTTTACCGCAGCTGCCTCGCACGTTTCGGGGATGACGGTGAAAACCTCTGACACATGCAGCTCCCGGAGACGGTCACAGCTTGTCTGTGAGCGGATGCCGGGAGCAGACAAGCCCGTCAGGGCGCGTCAGCAGGTTTTAGGGGGTGTCGGGGCGCAGCCCTGACCCAGTCACGTAGCGATAGCGGAGTGTATACTGGCTTAACTATGCGGCATCAGTGCGGATTGTATGAAAAGCACGCCATGCCGGGTGTGAAATGCCGCACAGATGCGTAAGGAGAACATACCGCATCAGGCGCTCTTCCGCTTCCTCGCTCACTGACTCGCTGCGCTCGGTCGTTCGGCTGCGGCAAGCGGTGCCGGCTCACTCAAAGGCGGAAATACGGTTATCCACAGAATCAGGGGATAAGGCCGGAAAGAACATGTGAGTAAAAAGGCAAAGGGCAACAAAAGGCCGCGCCGCTGGCGTTTTTCCATAGGCTCCGCCCCCCTGACGAGCATCACAAAAATCGACGCTCAAGTCAGAGGTGGCGAAACCCGACAGGACTATAAAGATACCAGGCGTTTCCCCCTGGAAGCTCCCTCGTGCGCTCTCCTGTTCCGACCCTGCCGCTTACCGGATACCTGTCCGCCTTTCTCCCTTCGGGAAGCGTGGCGCTTTCTCATAGCTCACGCTGTTGGTATCTCAGTTCGGTGTAGGTCGTTCGCTCCAAGCTGGGCTGTGTGCACGAACCCCCCGTTCAGCCCGACCGCTGCGCCTTATCCGGTAACTATCAACTTGAGTCCAACCCGGAAAGACACGACAAAACGCCACTGGCAGCGGCCATTGGTAAACAGGATGTGCGAGAGATGTATCGAGAGTTCTTGAAGTGGTGCCCTTAGTGCGGCTACACTGGAAGGACAGATTTGGTGGCATGTCTCGCACAAGACTGTTACCACGGTTAGAGAATCTGCCAGGATTAACTAACCTTCGAAAAACCACCTGCCAGGGTGGTTTTTTCGTTTTCAGAGCTAGAGATTACGCGTAGAAAAAAAGGATCTCAAGAAGATCCTTTTTGTAGATAGCTTATAGATGATTCCCGTGAACTGAACGCGTATATCCAATAGCTATATTAAACATTTCAGCTTGACCTGGATTCAGATAGCACGTTCTCAGATCTACTCTCACAAGCAACCCATTACCTTCCCGCTCAGCATAGATACCACGAGACCTGCAAAGATCTATTGATTGCTCTACCAGCTTTTCAGTAATGCGCTGTCTACCGGGAGAGCGCAGGTCAAGATAGAAATTACTAACCATCGTACCAGCTTCGCTAGAAAGACGATTGATGGTCGTTTCAATACATGAATCTATTTGCTGCATAGATATCGACATATAACCCCCAAAAAGAATAACATCAAAATAAGATACACATAAAAAAATATAAAATCAAATAAAAACAACTTAAGCACAAAATAAGCAAAAATAAGAAAGAGATAAGCACAGAATTTGTAGACTTGCTTTTATCGCATAAATAAAACCACACCCCTAATTTAATCGTATATAATTAAAATCATGACGATAAAAAACTAAAGCATGGGATTTCTATATGAAAGATAATAAAGCAGTTGTCGTATTTACAGGCAAAGATCTAAACATAATGAGAGCTGAGGGAGGTTCAGGTTATTGGCTAGCAAAAGCAGAACGGCTTAATGACGCCAAATATCTCATCGCAGTAAGAAACCGGAGAGAAACATGGGCGGTGAAAGACCTCGAACACGGAACTGGCTTTCTGATTGCAAAGATCACCGGATGCTTTAAAAACCCTGATTACGACGACAGAAACGTAATTACATTTGAGGAATATGCTGAAATTTCAGTGAAAAAGGCATGGAAAATGCTAACTGGCGGTCAGCGTTATCCGGTTGCTTATCTGACAACAGAGGAAGCTTTTTCCCGTATAGGGATAACGCTAGAGCAGCTGGAGTGGAAAAAACTCCAGACTTCAACACTATCTCAGCCAATCCCCTCTGCAGAAGCGCCGAAAAAACTAAGCCTCAACGAGGCAGTTGAAAGAGCTAAGCAAGATATAAGCAATGCAACTGATATCGATGTATCTTCTATTACGATAACTATCAACATCTGATTTTTTCGTATATCTGGTATCTTAACGATAGTCGAAAAAGAATTAAGCCATTGATATGACAACAACAATATACAGAGAGTTTGAATTTGCTGCTTGTGATAGCAAATGGTCAGTTGATGGACATCTTCGAAGAGATGTTATTGAAAAAAAAGCAATACATATAGATTTCAAAGGAAAAGAAGCAATATCCCTTATGTGTGGTGATCATCCGATGATCGTCCTTATGCAAGCTATGCAGCTGAAAGTCATAACTCCAGAGCAGTACGCTAGCTTAATGAGTCTCTACATGGATGTAGAAGACTTCACCTTCGGCATGGTGGTCCTCGATAAACACTCAGGTGCTATATTAGTAGGTATGTATACCCCCCCGATGATTGCGATAAAAAGCAAACAAATAGTTTACGATTTAGGTTCAACTGGCGGCGAATTTGCAGCACATTGTCTCTACTATGCGGAAAAAAGGCTTAGAAAAAAAAAGCGTCATCGTGGATACTCTACATCGTCAGTGGGATGTAAGATCACCAGCGCTGTCAAATATGCATACAGACGAGATCGCTACTCCGGTGGTAAAGTATACAAAATCATTTGGAAAAATAACGGCATCATGTACAACAACATACCGTTATCTAACAACTCGGTAAAAAACCATTACCGGCGGATTTTAAAAGAAACATTAAAGATCATTCATAGCAGGTACGAAGAGAAAATAAACATGAGACAGAATGCCCAGTTAAATACAGCGGCAGCCTCGCTCTCTCAGACGGGTCAGCCGAAAACACAAAGTCAGCCACATAACCAAGCACCTAGTGCGAGTGCTGATAAAAGCCATCAGATGACTATGTCTCGAGCCATTAACTATGCTCGCCTTTTTTCTGACTGATACTGTACAGCTAGATTTACCATAATCCCTTATTGCGTGCACCGCAGAAACGCGTTCGGTGCGATCACGGCAGCAGACAGGTAAAAATGGCAACAAACCACCCGAAAAACTGCCGCGATCGCACCCGATAAATTTTAACCACATGCATAGCTATGCAGCCATGTGAATCACGCAGGAATTGCCAGCCAGAGACTGCTGAAACGGATTTTTTTCATACTTTCGGAAAGGCAGAAGACGGAACCGGAGCGGAAAAACAGAAGTTCAGGGGAATGAGCGCGATCTGGCAATAGAGGCAAAACACAGCAACAAAAGACACACCAGAATCGCGCCCGTATGCGTTTTAACGCGTTCCTGTGTTTTCAGCAAGGTCTGACTGAAGCGCGTTCCCGGTGCCCCCGAACCAACCATTATCCCAAAAAATGCACCGGAAACGCGCTGACAACATTTTAGCCTGTCTCTGATTACCATCCCAGCGAAGGGCCATCCAGTGTGCGTTCCTGTATTTCCGGCTGGCGCTCACGCTCCAGGGATAACGCATGTTCGCGCTCCTGTATCAGCCGTTCGTCCCTTATCTCCTGTTCTCGCTGTATAACTGGCTCAAGCGTTCTGTCCGCTCGCTCAAGTGCTGCACCTGCTGACTCAACTGCATGACCTGCTCGTTCAGCATCGCGTTGTCCCGTTGCGTAAGCGAAAACATTTTCTGCAATTCCACGAAGGCGCTCTCCCATTCGCTCAGCCGCTGCATATAGTCCTGTTGCAGTTGCTCTAATGCGTTCAGCAAATGTCTTTCCAGCTCCGTCACTCTGTGTCACTCCGTCAGTTGTACCCAGTCCTTCCCCTGATAGGGAATCACCGTTGCCGATTTCCCGTACGGAAGGACCAGAAATTTCCTTCTCCCGTCCTGCACAAACTCCACGCCCCATGTCTTCGCGTTCAGTTTCTGCAATGTTTCTTCCTGTATCCTGATTTCTTCCAGGTTCGCCTGTATCCGCCCGCCAAGATACCAGAGCGTCCCGCCACTCGCGGTAAACAGGAGAAAGACTATCCCCAGCAACCTCATGCCCGTATTCCCTGCCAGCTTTAACACGTCCTTCCTGTGCTGCATCATCGCCTCTTTCACCCCTTCCCGGTGTTTTTCCAGCGATTCCTCTGTCGACGTTGTGAACAGGGCTATAGCGTCTTTGATTTTCGTCTCGTTTGAGGTCACAGCCTTGCTTACAGATTTTTCGAGCTTGCTGAACTCGTCGTTCAGCATTGTCTCTGTAGATTCGGCTCTCTCTTTCAGCTTTTTCTCGAACTCCGCGCCCGTCTGTAAAAGATTGCTCATAAAATGCTCCTTTCAGCCTGATATTCTTCCCGCCGTTCGGGTCTGCAATGCTGATACTGCTTCGCGTCACCCTGACAACTTCAAGCCCCGCCTCTGTGAGCGCCTGAATCACATCCTGACGGCCTTTTATCTCCCCGACATGATAAAGAGCGTCTATCCCCCGTGTAACGCTCTCAGCAAGCGCCTGTTTCGTTTCCGGCAGGTTATCAGAGAGAGTCAGTATCCGGCGGTTCTCCGGGGCGTTGGGGTCATGCAGCCCGTAATGGTGATTCACCAGCGTCTGCCAGGCATCAATTCTCGGCCTGTCTGCCCGGTCGTAGTACGGCTGGAGGCGTTTTCCGCTCTGTAGCTCCATGTTCGGAATGACAAAATTAAGCTCAAGCCGTCCCTTGTCCTGGTGCTCCACCCACAGGATGCTGTACTGATTCTTTTCGAGACCGGGCATCAGTACGCGCTCAAAGCTCGCCATCACTTTTTCACGTCCTCCCGGCGGCAGCACCTTCTCCGCGAACGACAGAACACCTGACGTGTATTTCTTCGCAAATGGCGTGGCATCGATGAGTTCCCGGACTTCTTCCGGATTACCCTGAAGCACCGTTGCCCCTTCCCGGTTACGCTCCCTTCCCAGCAGGTAATCAACCGGACCACTGCCACCACCTTTTCCCCTGGCATGAAACTTAACTATCATCCCGCGCTCCATGTTCCCTGACGACCTGCCGTAAGCTGCGCAACTCTCTCTCGATGGCCATCAGTACGGCCACCACCTGAACCCGGTCACCGGAAGACCACTGCCCGCTGTTCACCTTCCTCGCCGTCTGATTCAGGTTATTCCCGATGGCAGCCAGCTGGCGCAGTAACGGCGGTGCCAGTGTCGGCAGCTTCCCGGAACGGGCAACCGGCTCACTCAGGCAGACCCGCCGCATCCATACCGCCAGTTGTTTACCCTCACAACGTTCCAGCAAACGGGCATGTTCATCATCAGTAACCCGTATCGTGAGCATTCTCTCGCGTTTCATCGGTATCATTACCCCCATGAACAGAAATCCCCCTTACACGGAGGCATCAGTGACTAAACAGGAAAAAACCGCCCTTAACATGGCCCGCTTTATCAGAAGCCAGACATTAACGCTGCTGGAGAAACTCAACGAACTGGACGCAGATGAACAGGCCGATATTTGTGAATCACTTCACGACCACGCCGACGAGCTTTACCGCAGCTGCCTCGCACGCTTCGGGGATGACGGTGAAAACCTCTGACACATACAGCTCCCGGAGACGGTCACTGCTTGTCTGTGAGCGGATGCCGGGAGCAGACAAGCCCGTCAGGGCGCGTCAGGCCGTTGACCTTGCGGGTGTCGGGGCGCAGCCATGACCCAGTCACGTAGCGATAGCGGAGTGTATACTGGCTTAACCATGCGGCATCAGTGCAGATTATAAGAAAAGAGCACCATATGCGGTGTGAAATGCCGCACAGATGCGTAAGGAGAAAATACCGCATCAGGCGCTCTTCCGCTTCCTCGCTCACTGACTCGCTACGCTCGGTCGTTCGGCTGCGGCGAGCGGAGTCGGCTCACTCAAAGGCGGTAATACGGTTATCCACAGAATCAGGGGATAAGGCCGGAAAGAACATGTGAGCAAAAAGGCAAAGGACAACAAAAGGCCGCGCCGCTGGCGTTTTTCCATAGGCTCCGCCCCCCTGACGAGCATCACAAAATCGACGCTCAAGTCAGAGGTGGCGAAACCCGACAGGACTATAAAGATACCAGGCGTTTCCCCCTGGAAGCTCCCTCGTGCGCTCTCCTGTTCCGACCCTGCCGCTTACCGGATACCTGTCCGC
>OJKG01000244.1_pt1 | contig 6739 bp, 4 predicted proteins | sample 1596561 | NCBI WGS metagenome assembly OJKG01 (sample SAMEA4350139, study PRJEB24818) | metagenome | biome: human; feature: gut; material: faeces | place: Denmark | collected 2013-09
GCGCCAACTGGGTACGACAGTAGATGTGAAGGCTCTTAATCAACTAGTTACCGGCGCCACGCTGGCAAATGTTACCTATAAAATTTTAGTTACCAACTCTTGGTTTACCTCTGAAGTTAAGGCGCGGGCGTTACGACTTGGCGTTGAGTTGATAGACCGGGATGAGTTGCAAAATCTGTGGGTCATTAAGCATTCCGAGATTGGCCGTGACATTAAGCCGCGAACTTATCAGCAGGACGTGATTAACGAAGCCCTTGCACTTCATGCGGCAGGAAAGTCAAAACTTCTGATTGAAATGGCGACGGGATTAGGCAAAACCTATACCGTTGCCCACTTAATTAAGCGCTTAATCCAACAAAATAGCCGCAGGCCAAGAGTGCTATTTCTGGCACATCAGGTCGAGATTTTACTGCAATCTGTTACCGCATTTAAAAACGTTTTGGGTATTGGTAACTACAGTTTTTCTGCCTGTTTCGGCGGCACACATCCCGAAGAGACTGATTTCGTCTTTGCGTCATTTGATACGCTCTATAGCAAACTCGATGAGCTATCTGCAGGAGCATTTGATTACGTCATTGTCGATGAAGCCCATCATACGCTGGCAAAAACCTATTCTGCGGTGGTGTCGCTTTTCCAGCCGCAACTCCTGATTGGCCTAACCGCGACCCCGTACCGGACGGATAATCGCGATGTAGTGAGTTTCTTTGGTGGCGCCGATGGGCATATCGGTAAATTCGATCTGGTTTGGGCACTCAAAAATAAAAAACTGGCATTCCCCAAATATCTTGTCCTGCTTGACGATCTGGATCAGGATAAGATCGACCAGCTTGAGAGCGGCCTTTCTCTATCCGATATCGATAAACTGCTTTTTTTGCATAAAAAAGATCATGAGATTGTCCGGCTCATCAACAAAACAGTGACCGAGCAGGGGATAGAGGACGTAAAAGGGATCATCTTTTGCCGGAATATCCAGCATATGAATCATCTTATTGCGTTCTTTGAGCCTGGCACGGCTACCCTTGTGCACTCAAAAATGTATGATCAGGAACGACGAGAAAATATTCGATTGTTCAGGGAAGGGGATTATAAATACATTTTGGTGTGCGACCTGTTCAATGAAGGTATTGATATTCCAGAAACCAACCTGTTGATCTTTATGCGGTATACAGGGTCACGTACAATCTGGTTACAGCAGTTAGGACGTGGGTTGCGCAAAACGCCAAATAAAGAGTTTGTTCATGTCTTAGATTTTGTTGGATCCCTTGAGCGGTTGAATGAGATTAAGAGCCTGGCAAAAGAGATTGAACAGCAGCCAAGGTATCACGACAGCACTATTGATGATCCGGAGGAGATGGACGCGCCCGAGGTTTATCATGACACTTCGCTGGAGGTGCAATTCAGCGCAGAGGCGGCGAAAGTACTGGCTCTGCTGGAAGAGATGAAAATGCAGCTTAATAGCCGCGATGTACTGCTGGATAAGTTGCGCCGATATCGCGAAAAAAATGACGAGTTGCCCTCCATTGCAGAACTCGAACAAGAGTTAGATGACGTTAGCCTTGATCAAATTGCCACCCATTTCGGCTCTTATTTGAGCTACCTGACAGCCGCATTCAATGAAGACGTAGATATTCCTTCCATGCGCACGAGACTGATTGAATTTCTCGATACCTTTGTCGGGAAGAACAATATGGCACCAAGTTTTTACACGATTTCACTGAATTTCGGCGTGAACCCGTTGTACGAATTCAGCGAAAAAGAGATTCAACAGCTTCTGCCAGATTACGACAACCTTGTCAGTGCCAGAATTAAGGTGACAGCCCCGCAGGACGTGAGTGATATGCCGGTGAAGGAAGTGGAAGTTTGCCCGTGGATCGAAACGTACCGGGGACAGCCTTTGAACCTTGTCAGATTTAAGCAATTACCGTCGGATGTGCAGGAACAGATTAAAAACAAATATCAATCGGCATTCGTGTTTCTCAAAAAGCTAAAAGACGCGCTTTAATATGGAAAAAATTGACATCGTTGCAGATCAACTTCAGCTCGACCGAGCTCTCAATAAACTCATCCATAACCTAGTCGAAGAAAGTCAGCTCACGCTCGGAGAAACGCTCAGTGCCTGGGAGCTCTGTGAAAAACTCAGCATGCAGCAATTCATGGCATTGAAGAAAAATGTCTATTTTGCGGATTTGCTGCGAGCAGTAGAGATTTCGCTCCCCCTCAGGCAGACGCTTCACGTAGATGGCGCGGAAATCAGGCAGGTTGAAACTGAGTTTGAGGAAAAGCCCGAGGTAGCGCGTGATGAACCAGTGATGGAATGCCTGCGGATCCCCGCTTTATCCACCTCGCTGGAGACGATTCAATTGCCTGAACGATTTATGAAATTAATCAAGCGATTGAAAAACATTCAACTGATAAACCCAAATTTTGTGCCTGGTGAAACCTTCGGAGAACTCATCACGTTGTCAGTCAACGAGCTGGCTGAACAGCCTGGCGTCGGTGTGCTGTATATTGATACTTTTAAAGAATTGCAACAGTTGGCTCAGTCTGCACCTGCCGTTGAGGCTATAGACACAGCTAATATGGGCATTGATTTCGCGAAGGTGGATATCAGCCAGATGCGGTTGAGCCTTGCGGGCGTGGAAACCAAACATACGAAAGCGCTGGAAAAATTTGGTCGCTATCTTAAAACGGAAGATATGGGCGAGATGTTGCAGGCTATTCTGCATGCCGAATATGAGCAATTAGTAGCCATTCCGACCTGGGGAAAAGGAAGTATCACAAAGTTATTGGCATTCAGAGACAGGTTACGAGAAGAGATCATCGCCATTCAGAATGGTGACATTGACTACCTAGCGCTTGAATCCGTCTTGATCGTTCCAAAACGGCTTATAAACTGCCCATTGAATAAACTTGAAGCCGTTTTACTGGAAGATATCGAATCTTACTTCGATAAAAGCAGTGAAATGAAGGTCGACATTGCCCAACGCCGCTGGGGGTTTGTCGAAGAAAAAAAGACCCTCGAAGAGATCGGGGCCGATTACGTCGTATCGAGAGAGCGCATTCGCCAGATTCAGGCCGATATAAGACAGGAATTTCTAGGGCATATGCGGATCAGTCAACCATTGGTTTGGGAGGCACTGGAGCCTGAGATATCGCCGGACCTTAGTGTGAAAATGCAGACGCTTTTTTCCTGTTTCTCCTCTGAACGTGACTTCTTCGAATTTCTGGATATGGTGTCAGGGCAGACAGAGCTTATCGCTCATGTCTATCCCGAGATTGATAAAGCGATCCTGAATACCTACTTTGCCGAGAATGGCGCACCAATCCACCTTGACGACATCCGGGAGTTTATTCCCTCCGTCTGCAGCATCGAAATACCCTACGTTGACAATGCGATTCGTCATCTTGCGCAACAAGGCGTCATCCAGCTTAAAGATGAGAACGTCTACCCCCTGCAACTGAAGAAAGCTGAAGCCAGCGCCTGCGTGCTGATTAAACACGAAAAAGGTCTGCCCTGGCTGGATATTGCAAAATTAATCAATGGAAATAATTATTCGCGCAGCCCTGTTTACGAGGACCGTCTGGATCACGAAGCGTTTAACCAGCCTGAATATATCTACCTGTCCGGCAAGGGTACCTACAAGCACACCTGTTTTATCGATGTCGATGCGGCGCTGATAGACGACATTTTTCTGGAAATGATGGAATACGCCGAGAAAAATTCCCGTCCGGTGTTCCACCTGAATGAGTTTTACCAAGCCTCGCGCAATCTAAAAAAGCATGATTACTATGTTATTCGCCATTTTGTGAAACATTTCGGCGAGGATTACGGTTTTTACTTCGACGGAAAATCTCAGACGGATTCGATCGGGCTGGAGAAAGGCTTTAAGAACATCACACAAAAGGACGTCATCGTCGAAGCGATGAACAACAGTGATAAACCGCTAACGAAACCTGAAATTGCCAATTTGCTGAAGAGTAAAAGCCTAGCACATGCGTCGTTTTATCTGGATGACCTGATTGAGCGGGGAAGTGTTGTTCAGGTGGACCACATGCTCTACACCACACCTGCCTGCGCCTATAAAAATATCGTCATCGACGACTATGTCGCGGCCCTTCATGCATTGCTTCTGCATTTTGGAAAGCCAGTAGAGCCCTCCATTTTTAAAGCACAACTGAACATGCAATTTGAGCGAAGCTACTCGAAATATTTCTATGCTTCTCTTGCCCGGTTAAATGCCAAAGCACAGGGCTGGCACCGTAAACATAGCCTATATTCGGCCACAGAGATTCCTTTTAGCAATATATCATCGGCAATGGACATGCTCTGCGATTCTGGGGCTCCCTTGCAGCAGAATATAGATGCCCTGCAGGCAAATATCGCCATTACACGTGAAACGGCTGCGATTGCCATTCGAAACTGGCGCACAGCACGATCTATGGTCAACGGCTAAAGGCTCATTCGGATGCCGTCTTGGGTCAGCATTTCAGCCAGAGTGCGAGCGCCTGCAGAGCCCCGACTCTGGTTCCATGCCTAGCGTATTTCGCTGTACAGCCTGACTTGTACCAGATTGACTGTATCGCGCCGTTTTCGCCAGTACCGTAAGCATCCGGTGAACTCGCATTGCGCGATCACCGGATGCTTACACACAGCACGTCCGCTTTGTGCCAGAAGCGGACAAACCCAATCCGTGTAGCTATGAAGTGCCCCCAACAGCTTCAAAACATTGGTAAAAAAACAGCAAATGGCAATGAATTAATTTTCGAACGATTGACGAATAGAAAGTACGGATTTTGTCGGGAATGTTTTCTCGGCTCGAGAAAAAACCTGTTGAAAAATATTCGGTTAGTCATTAAGTTATGTTGAGTGGACATCATGAAAGAAGGCAAAAAAACAACTGACCGCAAAACTTGTTATTTAAATTACTGGCGTAACTCTGTGCCAGATTCTGCAGCTACTTTGGTCGGCATTAAGCAATCGAGGAAAATATGAATTTCCCAAAATATCACCAGACTAATTCTCAAGAAAGATTAGGTGTAAATGCTGTCGCAGAAGCTATAGCTAAAATTGGCCAGATTTGGCGTGAAACTCCAATGGCTGACGTTGGAATTGATGGGCAGATTGAGTATGTTAGCCCCGAGGGATTTGCCACGGGAAGGATGATAGCTGTTCAAATAAAATCAGGGCCTTCCTTTTTTCAGGAAAGCCAAGGAGATTGGGTTTTCTACCCAGAAGAGAAGCACCGATTTTACTGGGAAAGATTTCCGCTGCCTGTACTCATAATTATCCACAACCTAGAGACTAATTTAAGTTATTGGCAAGATGCTCGCCAAGTGTTAAGAGAGTTGCCAAATCTACAGATGCAAAGGGTATTATCATACCCAAATCAAATGTCTTACAATCGACTGGTGCTCAAACTCTCTTCAAAGGGTTTGCGGTCATAGATCAAGACTTCATGTCGGTCGAAGAGGTTCTTAATTATTTGATTAAGGCTAAAAGTAACAATGCTTCATTTCCTGTCTCATATTTCAATCTCTTTTGCTCTGGCCTAACTAATATCTGTCGCTCTTTATATTTTGGTATGGATGTAGCAATCACCGTAGCAGAAGTTGAATTGCATAATCAAAATTCACCTTTTGGCGTAGGAATGGGTGACTCAGAACATAACTTTCTGTTTGAGTATATAAAATTCATCGTGCACCAGCATATAGCTGATGTTGATTTCTCTGACTGTATGATTGACTGGTATGATCGTGCAATGCAGCCATCTTTTATGGCACCACTGACATCTAGAGGTAAAGAATTAGTACGGCTCATCCATGAATTAGAATGTAGGTTAAAGGCTGAAGACAGAATAGAAGATACTGGGCTTTTACACGTCGCACAAGAGGGCTTTGTGCAGTTGCTATTTACCACAAGCGAGATTCAGAGAATTGAACTTACTAATAAAGTTCAGCGGGAGTACTTAAAAATTGCCTAACAAGTGCATGTGCCGAGTTGGTTTTCTACTGCCATCTAAACCACCCGCAAATGCGAGCGTTCTGTCCTTATTTCACCCATAGCAGCTTTCGATGTCTGGTTCGTAGACACGTCGCCAAAGGCGGTTTCTCGCCAGAACTATATGCTACCAATCTTAGTGACTTATTAAAAATTAAAGAAAATTTAATTTTGGTAGTGTATAAAGGATTATCCTCATGGTATAAATTAATAAAATCGAAAAGAGATAAGGGGGCAGGTAATGTCTGTGACTGGCTTGAATGCAGGTGATATTCTATTAATAAATAACAGAACCTGGTACAACATTGTGGGGCAAAAAACTTTTACGTAAAAGTACCGCTGTAAACACCACTCATGTTGCACTAAGTTTAGGTGATGGTATTTTTATACATGCTGATACTTCTTGTGGCGTTGATCTTATCTTCTTTCCGGACTTAATCAATAAATCAGATGGAAACTGGAAAGTAATAAGACATCCAGAGTTAAATGATGATGTCGAGGTGAAAATAAAACAGGCTGGAGTTTTTCATTTGAATAAGAGTTATAACTATGGCATCATTCTTAAAGAAAATGAAAAGTCTCTGTTTTGTTCACAATTTGTTGATTTAGTTTACAGAACTATTGGGGTTAACATTTTTAATCGTGAGGAAAGCAAGGGGTTAATACATCGAAATAATGTTCTTCCGGTTGATTTTGAACGACTGCTTGTCGATGATAAAATATGGATGGATGTCACTAAGG
>OJKG01000245.1_pt1 | contig 6735 bp, 11 predicted proteins | sample 1596561 | NCBI WGS metagenome assembly OJKG01 (sample SAMEA4350139, study PRJEB24818) | metagenome | biome: human; feature: gut; material: faeces | place: Denmark | collected 2013-09
GTTATTAAAGTTGAACCCTGCCGTCATGTTCTTACGCCTCGGGCTGGCTACTTACCCCCTGACCACTGCCTGGTAACTCGAAGTATTGCCCTGCATTCTGTGGGGCGGGGTGGGTTGGTATGTTGTTAAGGTAACAAGTGTTACCTTTCGAGTCAATGCAATGTTGCAAAAAGTACATTTGAGGGCGTGAAAAACCCGCAATGAATGCGGGTTATGACTCAGTCTAAGTATTGATGTATTTGTGAAACTTTACCTTTAATGGTGTAACCACCATTCAGTTCGATGGGTTTGTAAAGCGGATTCAGTGACAACAGATAGATGTTTGGTCCGTCAATCGCAACTTTTTTTAGTGTTACGTTTGGCGTTCCTTCCAATTGGATTAAGATTATTTTTCCCACCAGTTCTCTAATGTTACTTGAGCATGGTGTGATCAGCACGGTAGATCCGTCGGGGATGGTTGGGAGGCCGTTAGAGTTTGTCATCGCATCTCCCTCAACATGCAATAAAAAAGAGTTTTCAGCGGTTTTTGTCATGACATCAACCCAATTCTTAATACCAGGAATCTCGGTTACTGGACAACTCATATCCCAATAACCAGCCTGTTCCCACGTTAAAACGGGCAACCGGGCGATGTTGTCACTAATGTAAAGGTACTGATTCAGACGCAGATCATCGGTTTTATCGTGACCGTCCTTTCCATAAAGAATCCATTCAGGAGATTTGGAAAGCAATTTTGACAGTAGATGCAAATTCTCACCGTCAGGTTTTGAAGAGCCATTTTCCCATTTTGTTACGGATACACGAGATATGCCGATTGCTTTCGCAACCTGCTGTTGGGTTAATCCAACGTCTTTTCGACGATTCCGAATACGTTCGCTGATAGTGTTTTTCATGTAACCAATGTTACTACCAAGTGATGTTGCTATGGTTGACATTGTAATGTAACTATTGTTACCCTCCTGCTCGAAATAACAGGAGAGTTTTATGTTCAAAGATGATGTTCTGCGCTATTTCAAAAAAAAGCGACTAGTAGCTGAGGCTCTTGGAATTTCACATGTGGCTGTTGTGCGGTGGAAAGCAGTTATTCCCAAACTTCGCGCAATGGAACTGGATGAAATTACTAACGGTGAATTGAAATACAACCCAGAACTTTACAAGAAGCAGGATAGCACCTCGAACGAAGGAAAGAATGATTCATGAAAATCAAGCATGAACACATCCGCATGGCGATGAATGCCTGGGCGCGTCCTGATGGCGAAAAAGTTCCAGCAGCTGGAATAACCCAGGCTTATTTTGAGTTGGGTATGACGTTCCCAGAACTGTATGACGACAGCCATCCGGAAGCCCTGGCTCGTAATACCCAGAAAATTTTCCGCTGGGTAGAGAAAGACACCCCTGATGCAGTTGAAAAAATTCAGGCGTTGTTACCAGCGATCGAAAAGGCAATGCCACCTTTGCTGGTGGCCAGAATGCGCAGCCACAGTTCAGCTTATTTTCGGGAGCTGGTGGAGACGCGGGAACGACTGGTGAGAGACGCTGATGATTTTGTCGCAGTGGCGATCGCTGGTTTCAATCAGATGAATCGTGGTGGCCCGGCAGGAAATGCCTTGGTGATGCACTAAAAGCACGGTGTTCGGAGTTTTTTATGAGCAGCAAGCTTCATGGTCTTGTCTGGGAAGGGTGTGCCTTCACCGGCATGATCTTATCCAGGGTGGCAGTTATGGCTCGCCTTGCAGATTACAGCAATGACGAAGGTGTGTCATGGCCTGCAGTGGAGACCATTCGTCGTCAGATTGGGGCAAAGAGTGAATCAACGGTTAAAGCTGCGATAGCAGAACTGGAAAAGAACGGCTGGCTGACGAAGGAGGAACGTAAGGTCGGTGGGCGTAATGAAAGCAATATCTACCGTCTTAATGTGGAAAAACTCGAAGCAGCAGCAGCGGCGGCGCGTGAGGCATATAAACCGAAAAGAAAAATTAGCCAGGCAAAAAATGACCCGTCAAATATTGCCCCCTCAACGGTTAACCCATCAAATTTTGATGGATCAACCGTTGATAAAAAACAGTCGGATAGGGGGGCGATGGTTGGCCCCGATCCGTCAGTATTAAAACCTGATCCGTCAGATAAAAGATCTTTTCGTCCGGAAGCTTCGCAACCGGACATGCAGACGGCTGAACAGGATTTTTTAACCCGACACCCTGACGCGGTTGTGTTCAGTGCGAAAAAACGCCAGTGGGGTAGCCAGGAAGATTTAGCGTGTGCGCAGTGGATCTGGGGGCGAATCGTGAGTCTTTACGAGCAGGCCGCCAGCGATGATGGCGAGATTTCGCGACCGAAAGAACCCAACTGGACCGCATGGGCCAACGACGTGCGCACAATGCGGATGCTGGATGGCAGAACTCACAGACAAATTTGTGAAATGTTTGGTCGGGTGCAGCGGGATCCATTTTGGGTAAAAAATATCATGAGTCCGTCAAAGCTTCGCGAAAAATGGGATGAACTGGTTATCCGCCTGGGGCGTTCGTCTGTACAGCGTTGTGTGAATCATATTTCTGAGCCGGATACCGAAATTCCGCCGGGATTCAGGGGGTGACGTGTCATGAAAAACATTGCGGCAGGTGGTGTTCTTGAGCGTATCCGTAAGCTGGCCCCACAGCATGTAATCGCGCCGTACCGGACAGTGGACGAGTGGCGCGAGTGGCAACTAGCAGAAGGGCGAAAACGTAGCGAGGAAATCAACCGCCAGAATCGCCAGTTGCGGGTGGAAAAAATCCTGAATCGTTCGGGCATCCAGCCTCTGCACAGCAAATGCTCGTTTGCGAATTATCAGGTGCAGAATGACGGGCAAAAACACGCGCTGAGCCAGGCAAAATCCATCGCTGACGAACTGATGACCGGGTGCACGAATTTTGTGTTCAGCGGTAAGCCGGGTACCGGAAAGAACCACCTTGCAGCCGCCATTGGTAATCATCTTCTGGCGAAAGGTCGCAGCGTGATTGTGATAACGGTGGCTGATGTGATGCTGGCGTTACACAACAGCTACGACAACAAAAACTCAGGCGAAAAATTTTTACAGGGGTTGTGTGATGTTGACCTGCTTGTCCTGGATGAAATCGGAATGCAGCGGGATACGCGCAACGAGCAGGTCACGCTGAACCAGATAGTCGACCGCAGAACGGCTTCGATGCGCAGTGTCGGAATGCTGACAAACCTGAACCACGTAGCGATGAGTACGCTTCTTGGTGAGCGTGTAATGGACCGCATGGTCATGAACGGTGGTCGCTGGGTGAATTTTAACTGGGAGAGCTGGCGTTCGAATGTCAGGCACCTGAGGGTTGTGAAGTAATTTTGTCCGGAGGAAATTTTAATGGAAACCGTTTTTGACGCACTGAAAGCAATGGGAAAAGCCACATCCATAGAACTTGCTGCGCGACTTGATATCAGTCGTGAAGAAGTGCTGAACGAACTATGGGAACTGAAAAAGGCTGGTTTCGTTGATAAAAGCGCGTACACCTGGCGTGTGGCTGATAACAACGTTCAGCAGGAACAGCCAGCGCAGGCAGAACTGCCGGAAGAAACCTCCACGGCGACAGTAGCGAAAATCTCAGAGTGCGATTTAACCGCGACGATTGAACAACACGGACCACAAACGGCTGATGAGCTGGCTACATTGTTTGGTACCACATCACGCAAAGTGGCTTCAACGCTGGCAATGGCAATCAGCAAAGGACGCCTGATTCGTGCAAATCAGGACGGTAAATTTCGTTACTGCATGCCGGGCGATAATTTACCAGCAGAGCCGAAAGCAGCATCGGTAGCGGAAACTGATGGTAAAGCCTTTCCTCAGCCTGCATGTGTTGCGTTACCAGTACAGGAGGCTGCAACACAGGAAGATATTAAAACAGAAACTGTGGCGGACATTGTGCAGTCGCTGCCATCGTTTACTGAAACGCGAGCGGATGACCTGGTTTTACCATCGCTGCATATGGCAAACCGCGAACTGCGTCGGGCGAAAAGTCATGCCCAGAAGTGGGAACGAGTCTGCGCCGCGCTGCGGGAGCTGAACAAGCACCGGGATATTGTTCGACATATTTTCGATTCCTCCAGTCATATTGTGTCGGAAAAGTGATTCCTGGGGAGGGCTTATGGCAAAAGTTTTTACACAAGAAGAGCGAGAAAAAATTAAAGGGCAGGTTGTTGAACTCGTACGCCAGAGTGGGCGTGAGACGTTACGGCAACTGGAAGTCAAGACAGGTGCGACAAGATATCTGATGAGCGTTCTCGCAAGAGAGCTGGTTGCCAGCGGCGATGTATACAACTCTGGTTACGGGTTATTCCCGTCTGAACAGGCGCGTAAGGACTGGCAAAATGCCCGTAAAAAACTATCAAGGGCAAAGGTGAAGAAACCGGTTGTGGTTGATCCTGACCTTATCTGGTCATTACCCGACGGAGAAATACGTCGTTACGACAGGCGTCTGAACATAATCTGTCGCGAGTGCCGGAAGAGTGAGGTTATGCAGCGAGTGCTGGCGTTTTATCAGGGTAATTTTCAGGAGGTGATGGCGTGAGGGTGAGGGTTTATATCGCTGGTCCGATGACCGGGTATAAAAATTTCAACCGTGAGGCGTTCCACAAGGCGGAAGAGGAACTGAAACGGGAAGGGCATACAGTCTTGAACCCGGCAGTACTTCCGGACGGGCTGACACAGCCACACTACATGGATATCTGCATGGCGATGATTCGTTGCGTGGATGCGATTTACATGCTGCAAGGCTGGCAGCGGTCAGCAGGCGCTAAAGCGGAACTGGCTCTGGCGGAGAAGCTAGGGCATGTGGTTGTTTTTCAGAGGGGGCGATATGCCGATTCTCTGGTTTCAGGAGGTGTGGGAAAAAGAAATGTGGGAAGGTCTTGTGATTGTGGCCGAAACAGTTCTTTTATTATGGTCTGTGATTGCGTGTATTTTTATGATTTATTGTGAATGATGTGAATCTCGCGGTGGCCACTGAATTGCAACCATTACCCCCTGTGATGTAATTGTGGGGTAATGGTTGCGCAGGCATAGCGACAGGACTGGATGAGAAAAATATGACGAAATTTACCAGAGAGCAATTGATTGCTCATGCTAATGAAAGTGTGAAATCCATGAAATTTGCTGCGCGACAGACCGTGTTTAAGACTTCAAGAGTTGCCATTGAAATGGATCTTGCGCTTGCCCGTATTGCGCTTGCCTCACTTGAAGCAATGCCAGTTGCATGGTCCTGTGCTCACAATATGGTTTTGTTCAATGCTGAATCTGTTGCGGCATACGCAAAACACTCAGCCATTGCGCCAAAACCCCTGTACGCTGCGCAACCGGCATCACTTTCACATGAGGAAGAGTTGACAATGCTGGTTAAACAATTGGTAAGTCAGTTGAAAAAAGCGAAACCAGATTGCAAATTACCGGATATGGCGATGGGGTATCTGGAGCGGAATGGGCTGATAAGCGCGGAGGATGTTTTACGATGACCTGGCCGGAGGCATTCACAACGACAGGAATTGCAATGGCGGCAGCACTTGTTGTGTATTCGATTTGCCGCTGGGGATAAAAACGGTTTGCAGTGAAAGGGGAGTTAAGTAGAATTGCTGCGGGTGCTTGAGGCTATCTGCCTCAGGCATGAACACCAAAAGGCAGATAGAGAAAAGCCCCAGTTAACATTACGCGTCCTGCAAGACGCTTAACATTAATCTGAGGCTCAATCTATGTCTCACAAATGTAGGTTAGCCTCTTACGTGCCGAAAGGCAAGGAGAAGCAGGCTATGAAGCAGCAAAAGGCGATGTTAATCGCCCTTATCGTCATCTGTTTAACCGTCATAGTGACGGCACTGGTAACGAGGAAAGACCTCTGCGAGGTACGAATCCGAACCGGCCAGACGGAGGTCGCTGTCTTCACAGCTTACGAACCTGAGGAGTAAGAGACCAGGCGAGGGAGAAATCCCTCGCCACCTCTGATGTGTCAGGCATCCTCAACGCACCCGCACTTAACCCGCTTCGGCGGGTTTTTCGTCGCATAATGAGGTTGTAATTTTAGCTACCATTAGACTATCCTAAGGATCTCAAACAGATCTATTTTGCATCAAATTTGGTGCATGGCTTTGCCAATAATCGGAAAACAAAAGGACTCATTAGTATGAGCTGCCCACTCAAAAAACACACGCGGTTGAGTATTCCGCCTCGCGATAAAAGCGTTGTGGCAGTCCCTCGCCCAGCGATTGATGAAAACTGCGCACATCGTGAACAAGTGAAAAATGCTTTTGATTTCGGTTTTTCTCGTTATGAGAAAGCCATGGAAGAACTTTCAAAAGTGTAATGATGGGTATTGTGCTCTATGGCTGAGATTGTTGAAGGAGTGCATTACCTTACGGTTGATGATCTTGTTGAAATCAATCGTTCCCTAATTGAATTACAGACGCCAGATGAGCCCGTTGGTGTTCTGAGTCCAGATAACTTAAGTTCTTCTCAGGCCCGTCCCAGCATGGTTCGATGGTATGAACAGACTAATGACATGTTTGTACTGGCATCGGTATTGATTGAAAGTCTGATTCAGAATCATCCGTTTGCTAATGCGAACAAACGAACAGCTATGATGGCTGGTTACGTCTTCTTGTTGTTGAATGGCTATGAGTTAACAGCACCAGGCGATGAAATCGTGGAAATGGCAGAGGGACTGGCCTGCAAAACCTATACTCGAGAAG
>OJKG01000246.1_pt1 | contig 6731 bp, 6 predicted proteins | sample 1596561 | NCBI WGS metagenome assembly OJKG01 (sample SAMEA4350139, study PRJEB24818) | metagenome | biome: human; feature: gut; material: faeces | place: Denmark | collected 2013-09
ATATTATTGTGCTGCAGGTGTTTTAGCGGGTTGTTGATCCACAGGTTCTAACTGGAAGACCACATCGACCTGATCATCAAACTGAATAGCGGCCTGCTCGTAAGTTTCCTGGGCGGACACCGGCGCGGCATCGGCTTTCATCATCCGCACCATTGGGCTGGGCTGATAGTTGGAAACATGGTAGCGCACGCTATATACCGGCCCCAGTTTACGATGAAAGCCGTTCGCCAGTTCCTGCGCCTGATGAATCGCGTTATCAATCGCTGCCTTACGCGCTTTGTCTTTATAGGCATCCGGCTGCGCCACGCCCAGCGATACAGAACGAATTTCGTTAAGACCCGCCTTCAGCGCACCATCCAGCAAGGAATTCAGTTTGTCTAACTGACGGAGCGTGACTTCCACCGTTCTCACAGCGCGGTAGCCTTTCAGGATACTTTTACCATCCTGATAATCATAATCTGGCTGGGTGCGTAAGTTCGCTGAGCTGATATCTTTTTTCGCGATCTGATTGAGTTCAAGGAAGGAAATGTATTGTGCGACGCGCTCATCCGCCTGTTTCTTGGCAGTAGCGGCATCCTTCGCGGCCACGTTGACTTCAATCGCAAGAGTGGCAATGTCTGGCACCGCATCCACGCTTGCCGTACCGGAGGTGACAATATGCGGTCCATCCGGCAATTCGTTAGCCTGCGCTGCCATCCCGCTAATACCCATTAATGCCGCCAGGGCGATAACTTTGAACTTCACGTTAGTCTCTCCGTGTTAATTGACTTGCCCAAAATTCAGGACCTCTGGAGGCAAGCTTAGCGCCTCTGTTTTATTTTTCCATCAGATAGCGCCTAACTGAACAAGGCTTGTGCATGAGCAATACCGTCTCTCGCCAGCTGCAAGGCAATAAACCACATAACACATCCCACTACCAGATTGATAATGCGCTGTGATTTTGCCGTGCGCAGGCGCGGTGCCAGCCAGGCTGCGAGAATAGCCAGACCAAAGAACCACAGGAAAGAGGCGCTAATTGTCCCGAGCGCAAACCAACGTTTTGGTTCCACATCAAGTTGCCCGCCAAGGCTGCCCAGTACAACAAAAGTATCCAGGTAAACATGCGGATTCAGCCAGGTCACTGCCAGCATGGTGGCGATAATTTTCCATCTGCCTTGCTTCAGGACTTCGGCACTGGCTAACTCAATATTGCTGCTCATCGCTGTTTTAAAAGCGCCAAAACCATACCACAGCAAGAAGGCTACGCCGCCCCAGGTGACCAGCGCCAGCAACCACGGCGACTGCATCAATAACGCGCTGCCACCAAAAATCCCCGCGCAAATCAGGACCAAATCGCTGATAGCGCAAAGTAAGGCAATCATAATGTGGTACTGACGACGAATGCCCTGATTCATCACAAAAGCATTTTGTGGACCGAGCGGTAGGATCATAGCTGCGCCAAGCGCAAGACCTTGAAAGTAATAAGAAAACACGTTGGATATTCCGAATTAAGTATCTGATGCAGAGACTATATCGCGGGATTGTTATTAGCGGAAATTGATAATATTAATTGGCAATCAGAAAAACTAATAAGAGAGAGGCCAGAGAGTATTATCTGGCCTCAGCGTTGATTACACAGCTTTGTCTTCTTTCACCCGCTTAAAGTTCACATCCATTTGCGGGTACGGGAAGCTGATACCGGCGGCATCAAATTCACGTTTAATACGCTCCAGCACATCCCAGTACACGTTTTGCAGATCGCCGCTGTTGCTCCAGACGCGGACCACGAAATTAATCGACGATGCACCAAGTTCGTTCAGGCGCACAGTCATTTCGCGATCTTTCAAAATGCGATCTTCAGACTGGATAATATTGGTCAGGATCTGCTTAACCTGATCGATATCGGAATCATACGCCACGCCAATAATAAATTCGTTACGGCGAACTGGCTCGCGAGAGAAGTTAATAATATTTCCGGCAATAATTTTACCGTTCGGAATAACGATAATTTTACCGTCTGCAGTACGCATGGTGGTGGAGAAAATCTGCACACTCAGCACAGTACCGGCTACGCCGCCGAGGTCAACATATTCTCCGGCACGGAACGGGCGGAACATGACAAGTAACACGCCAGCGGCCAGGTTAGAAAGTGACCCCTGCAAAGCTAGACCAACAGCTAAGCCTGCGGCACCGAGTACAGCAATGACTGACGCTGTTTGTACGCCCACGCGGCCCAGTGCAGCGATTAGCGTAAAGGCGATAATACCGTAACGGACTAATGCAGAGAGAAAATCAGCAACAGTGGCATCGATTTTACGGGAGATCATCAGGCGATTCACCGCGTTGGAAATCATCCGCGCGATAATCAAACCAACGATGATGATCGCGAGTGCCGCCACGATGTTTACTGCATAACTTAGCAGCAGCGCCTGGTTAGCCACCAGCCAGCTTCCCGCGCCGTTTATGCTATCGACAACATTCAAATCTTCCATTCAATATTCCTTTTCAACTGACTCAAAATGGAGAAATACACTCCGCCGCCTTATGACGGGCAGTCTGACAAGGGTAAACAATAAAGCATAATTTTGCCAAATAGATCACAGATTTCTCATCTGTATCACCTTGCTTTTGGCGAAAAAAAGACCCGCAGAGCGGGCCTTGAGATAAGCAGAAAGGAATGGCTTACAGAACGTCGATCGCGTTCAGTTCCTGGAATGCTTTTTCCAGACGAGCGATCATCGAAGTCTGACCGGCACGCAGCCATACGCGCGGATCGTAGTATTTCTTGTTCGGCTGATCTTCGCCTTTCGGGTTACCCAGCTGACCCTGCAGGTAAGCTTCGTTCGCTTTGTAGTAATTCAGAACGCCTTCCCAGGTTGCCCATTGGGTATCGGTATCGATGTTCATTTTCACTACGCCGTAGCTTACGGAGTCTTTGATTTCCTGAGCAGTAGAACCGGAACCACCGTGGAATACGAAGTTCAGGCTGTTGTGCGGCAGGTTGTGTTTCTTAGAAACATATTCCTGAGAGTCGCGCAGGATGGTCGGAGTCAGAACCACGTTACCCGGCTTGTAAACACCGTGTACGTTACCGAAGGAGGCAGCGATGGTGAAACGCGGGCTGATTTTGCTCAGCTCGGTATACGCATAATCAACGTCTTCCGGCTGGGTGTACAGTGCAGAAGCGTCCATGTGGCTGTTGTCCACGCCGTCTTCTTCACCACCGGTGCAACCCAGTTCGATTTCCAGAGTCATGCCGATTTTGGACATGCGCTCCAGGTATTTAGAGCAGATTTCGATGTTCTCTTGCAGAGATTCTTCAGACAGGTCGATCATGTGAGAAGAGAACAGCGGCTTGCCGGTAGCTGCGAAGTGTTTTTCACCCGCGTCCAGCAGACCGTCGATCCACGGCAGCAGTTTCTTCGCGCAGTGGTCGGTGTGCAGGATAACCGGAACACCATAATGTTCAGCCATCTGGTGAACGTGATGCGCACCAGAGATCGCGCCCAGGATAGCAGCACCCTGCGGAACGTCAGATTTCACGCCTTTACCAGCGATAAAGGAAGCACCACCGTTGGAGAACTGAACGATAACCGGCGCTTTAACTTTAGCAGCGGTTTCCAGCACGGCGTTGATGGAGTCAGTACCGACGCAGTTTACTGCTGGCAGTGCGAAGTTGTTTTCTTTTGCTACCTGGAAAACTTTCTGTACGTCATCACCAGTGATTACGCCAGGTTTTACGAAATCAAAAATCTTAGACATGTCTCTTGTCCTGTATCGTCGGGCCTTATACTCGTCATACTTCAAGTTGCATGTGCTGCGTCTGCGTTCGCTCACCTCAGTCACTTACTTATGTAAGCTCATGGGATTCACTCTCTTGTCGCCTTCCTGCAACTCGAATTATTTAGAGTATGAAAAAGTGCGTGCTTTAAAAGCGCGCTGCAACAAGGGCAGGTTTCCCTGCCCTGTGATTTTTTTACTTCTTAGCGCGCTCTTCGAGCATCGCTACTGCAGGCAGTACTTTACCTTCCACGAATTCGAGGAATGCACCGCCGCCAGTGGAGATGTAGGAGATTTTGTCAGCAATGCCGAACAGGTCGATTGCTGCCAGAGTGTCGCCGCCGCCAGCGATGGAGAACGCTTCGCTGTCTGCGATAGCGTTAGCCACGATTCAGTACCTTTGCGGAAGTTCGGGAATTCGAACACGCCAACCGGACCGTTCCACAGAATGGTTTTCGCATTCTTCAGGATTTCAGCCAGTTCCTGAGCGGAAGCATCACCGATATCCAGGATCTGCTCGTCAGCTTTCACATCGTTAACAGATTTCAGGGTAGCCGGTGCAGTTTCAGAGAACTCAGTTGCTACACGAACATCAGACGGAACCGGGATGTTGCAGGTGGTCAGCAGACGTTTTGCTTCGTCAACCAGATCAGCTTCGTACAGGGATTTACCCACATCGTGGCCTTGTGCCGCGATAAAGGTGTTAGCGATACCACCACCAACAATCAGCTGGTCAGCGATTTTAGACAGGGAGTCCAGAACGGTCAGTTTGGTAGATACTTTAGAACCACCAACGATAGCCACCATCGGGCGAGCAGGTTCTTTCAGTGCTTTACCCAGCGCGTCCAGTTCAGCTGCCAGCAGCGGGCCTGCGCACGCAACATCAGCGAATTTACCGATACCGTGAGTAGAAGCCTGCGCGCGGTGAGCAGTACCGAATGCGTCCATTACGAACACGTCACACAGTGCAGCGTATTTTTTGGACAGGGTTTCGTCGTCTTTCTTCTCGCCTTTGTTGAAGCGAACGTTTTCCAGAACAACCAGTTCACCTTCAGCAACGTCAACGCCGTCGAGGTAATCTTTAACCAGACGAACCGGGTTAGACAGTTTGTCTTTCAGGTAGTTAACAACCGGCAGCAGAGAGAATTCTTCGTTGTACTCGCCTTCGGTAGGACGACCCAGGTGGGAAGTTACCATCACTTTTGCGCCTTGTTTCAGGGCAAGTTCGATGGTCGGCAGAGAAGCACGGATACGCGCATCGCTGGTTACTTTCCCGTCTTTTACTGGTACGTTCAGATCCGCACGGATAAATACACGTTTCCCAGCAAGATCCAGATCGGTCATCTTAATTACAGACATGGTGAATCCTCTCGTTGATTCTAAAAGTTTTGCAGACGCTGCTTGCGTCTTACCTGAAAGCAACAGTAGCCATAGCTAACGTCGTGTCGAGCATTCTGTTAGCAAAGCCCCATTCGTTATCGCACCAGACCAACGTTTTGATCAGGTGTGCGCCACTGACCCGGGTTTGGGTGCCATCGACAATGGCACTGTGCGGATCGTGGTTAAAATCTACAGAGACCAACGGCAATTCCGTATAGTCAACTATACCATGAAATGCACCTTGTGCTGCTTTTTGCAGCAACAGGTTGACTTCATTGGCTTTTACAGGTTTCTTCACCGTCACGCTTAAATCGATTGCCGTCACATTTATGGTTGGCACACGTACCGCAATCGCTTCAAAGCGATCGTTAAATTGCGGAAAAAATCGTGTGATACCGGCGGCCAGTTTAGTATCGACCGGAATGATCGACTGGCTGGCTGCCCGGGTGCGACGCAGGTCAGGATGGTATGCATCAATAACCTGTTGATCGTGCATGGCGGAGTGAATTGTGGTCACAGTGCCGGACTCAATACCGTACGCATCATCTAACAATTTGATGACGGGAATTATGCAATTCGTGGTACAGGAAGCGTTAGAAACGATGCGGTGTTCCGCACGAAGTTGATCCTGATTGACGCCGTAAACAACGGTCGCGTCGAGATCGTTACTGCCAGGATGTGAAAAGAGCACTTTTTTGGCCCCGGCGGCAATATGCGCTTCGCCATGCTCGCGGGAGCCATATACGCCGGTGCAGTCGAGGACTACATCAACGCCAAGTTCACGCCAGGGGAGCGATTGCAGTGAATGTTCATGCAATACACGGATGGCGTCATCACCAACAAAAAGTTGATCGCGTTCCTGTCGTACTTCCCATGCAAAACGGCCATGGCTGGTGTCATATTTCAACAAATGCGCCATGCCCGCAGCATCCGCCAGTTCGTTGATTGCCACCACGGTAATTTCCGCCCGGCGTCCGGATTCATACAAAGCACGAACCACATTACGCCCGATGCGACCGAAGCCATTTATCGCTACGCGTACGGTCATAGATCTCCTGCAAGGTTTTCCCTGAGCAAATTTGCCAGACAGAGTAATCCAGCAAATCGTTCGGGGAAACCTTACCTGTCGCAAACTGCGACTGATTGGTTAATTGTCGAACATTTAATCGACTGAAACGCTTCAGCTAGGATAAGCGAAACGTGGAATAAAAGGAATGATTGTCCAGTCAAAGAAGACAATTATCTGACTTACGTCACGTTTTCAGCCCCGCCCCTGTGGAATTTATTCCACTTTGCAGAATTACGAATAAGCGTAGCAAAATCTTTTCGTTGTGCCGTCACAAACCCTGACTTATATCAGAATATGACTGATGCAGCGTCGATATTATCCGCAATACGTCCGAGTTTCGGAGTACTCCAATGATGACATTGCCCTACCCATATTCTTCCTCCGCACGTTTTTACGCGCTGCGCCTGCTCCCCGGGCAGGAAGTTCTCTCCCAATTACGCGCCTTCGCGCAGCAACAACAACTTCACGCCGCGTGGATTGCAGGTTGTACCGGCAGTCTGACTGACGTCGCCTTACGCTATGC
>OJKG01000249.1_pt1 | contig 6699 bp, 5 predicted proteins | sample 1596561 | NCBI WGS metagenome assembly OJKG01 (sample SAMEA4350139, study PRJEB24818) | metagenome | biome: human; feature: gut; material: faeces | place: Denmark | collected 2013-09
TCTTCTACTCTTATTCTTCTTTCTTTTTTCTTTTTTTTTTTTTTTTTTTTTTTTTTTTAATGATACGGCGACCACCGAGATCTACACCTCTCTATTCGTCGGCAGCGTCAGAGTGTATAAGAGACAGCCAATAAACTGGCTGTTGTACTGAATCAAATTAATCGCGGTCACATAGGGGCCGGTTTTCCCGTTCCCCTGATTCCAGTTTTGCGCCAGTTGACGCTGTTCAGGTGTTAGCGTCATCTCTGGCGGCAAATACTGGCTAGATAAACCGTTACTTTTTAGCCATTTACTGTCGTGAACTTTCAGCGTCTCGTTCGCCGCAAATCGCACCAGGCCCGCACAATCCTGCTGATACCAGCGTGGACTTGGCCCCTGGCGGAGCTGTTCTTGTGCAATGCGTACAAACCAGGCGCGAAACAGCCCGGATTGTTCGACATTCAGCATTTCGCTATGGGCAACAACACAACACAGCCAGCAAATCAGCGCCAGCAGCCCGTGCCTCATAGCGGCTGCCAGGTTATGGGTAGCCACTGCCAGGCGGCACCGGGTTCCATCTGGGCCAGCTTCATGACATAACGCGGTTGTTGAGATAAAGCGTCCAGCTTCGGCATTAATAAAGTTTGTGCGGCGTTATAAAAAACCGGTTCGAGATTCTTCGGCAGACTGGTCAACGTTTCGTTACGCAGCAGTTTCGCTATTCCTTGTGGATTGATATAGAGCGGAACGATGCCATCAGTGGGTATTACATCCACCATTGCCGGGCGGGTTTTATTCAGTGTTTGCAGCGCGTTATTAACCAGCGTGTCATCGAGGGAGAAAAGCAGCGTTTTGTTTTGCATCGCCAGCGACACACGGAAAAAATAATCCGACATTAATTGATCGGGTTGCGCCGCCTGCGCTTTCGGATACTGGCCGTATCGGGAACTCACTTCGCGACGCCAGATTTGCGCTTCGCCCTGCTGAGTCTGGCTTACCGGCAAAACACCTTCTGGCGCTTTGCTTTCGTGCGCACCAATATTTTGCGTAAACAGTTTCCCTGGCAATTGCGCCTGTTCGGCAGTGCCATCAAACTGACCGACAAACAGCGGGGTTTGCAATTTTGAGTCTTCATACCAGCACAGCCCCGCGGCACCGTCTAACGCCCCATTCAGCTTGTCGTTTTCCTGGCTGATGTGCGAAAGCATCTCTTCGGCAATACCGTGTGAATACGGCACCGCCACACAGAAGCTGGCTCCGGCAGGCATACTGTTCCATACCGGCGTAAAATCGAAACTGGCATCTACGCTGGCGGATTCATCATTTAACGCCACAAAACTGTGCCAGCCGTCGTTACCCATTTCGAAGCGTACGCCAGCAAAAGAAAGCATTAACCGCTGGTAGCCAAACCCCAGCTACCTGGCGCTGACTACGATGCGCTGGCGTACTGGCGTTTTTTCGGCAGTACGCTCTTCCAGGCCAAAGCTTGCTTGCCAGCGTTTTTTGCCGCTCAACAAATCACCTGCGATCGCCGTGGCTTCGGTATCCTGCTGATCATCTTTAAACAACATATCCGTGCTGGAAAACACCAGCATCTTGTCCTGATAAGTCGCGAACATCAGGGCGTTATTGCCGTTATAGCGCAACTGATAAACAGGAACAGTTTCACTATTTATCTTGATGCTACTGATTTCCGTTTTGCTTAACTGGCTGTCGCTGGTAGCGGCAAACAACAATGGCTCCAGCAGTTTGCTTAAACCACTGCGCTGGATCAGCACCATATAATGTGAAAGATGGCCTTGTTTATCGTGCCACAGCGCTGCCTGCGCGGGCTGATCTAAGAGTGACGAAAAGAGCTTATCTTTCAGCGTGAGATCGTGTTCATAGACAATACGACGAATGCTGCCTTCAATGCCCAGACGATCGGCATGATTCTGATAATAGAAAACGAAATCTTCGCTCAGAACATCGTGGAGAAACGGAATGGTGAGGAGATCTTTGGGAAGCTGGCTCAGAGAGTCGCTGTCGAGAAAGAGGTCCGGCTCATTGAGATCGATTTGCAGATTGTTGTGCACCACCAGCGGCGACAACGTTTTTTCTGGCCCACTGCCAGCATATTGCAACGCCCAGACGCCAGCGGAAAGCAGTGCTATTGCGCCAAAACCTACAAGACCATAGAACCGCCAGCCTTTCGCCTTTTTTTCACCACTCATTGCCACATTCCTTGTGTATAGCCAGCCATTTTTTACGGGCACAGCCAAACTTTACCGTGCCCTAATACGACAAAAGCCCAGACTTTGCAGCCTGGACTTTTCAATTCAAACAAGGGAGATAGCTCCCTTTTGGCATGAAGAAGTAAAATTATTCTTCTTCTGGCTCGTCGTCAACGTCCACTTCCGGAGCGATTTCATCGTCCCCTTCCGCGGCACTGCCGTCGATGGTATCCAGATCTTCCTCGTCAACCGGTTCAGCAACACGTTGCAGACCCACTACGTTTTCATCTTCCGCAGTACGGATGAGGATCACGCCCTGGGTGTTACGGCCCACGATGCTGATTTCCGAAACGCGAGTACGTACCAGCGTACCGGCATCGGTGATCATCATGATCTGGTCGCAGTCATCTACCTGTACCGCGCCAACAACTAAACCGTTACGTTCGGTAACCTTGATGGAGATAACCCCTTTCGTCGCACGCGACTTGGTTGGGTATTCCGCCACTGCGGTACGTTTACCGTAACCGTTTTGCGTTGCGGTGAGGATTGCGCCATCGCCACGAGGCACGATCAGAGAGACGACTTTATCGCCTTCACCTAAGCGAATACCGCGAACACCGGTGGTGTTGCAGCCCATCGCACGGACAGAAGACTCTTTAAAGCGCACCACTTTACCTTCAGCGGAGAACAGCATTACTTCGTCTTCGCCGCTGGTCAGGTCAACGCCGATCAGCTCATCGCCGTCAACCAGTTTGATCGCCACTTTACCGGCGGTACGCAGACGGTTGAACTCGGTGAGGACAGTTTTCTTCACGGTACCGTTAGCGGTCGCCATGAAGACTTTCACGCCTTCTTCAAACTCGGTCACTGGCAGGATCGCAGTGATACGTTCGTCCTGCTCCAGCGGCAGCAGGTTGACGATCGGACGACCGCGCGCGCCACGAGTGGCTTCCGGCAACTGATAAACTTTCATCGAATAGACGCGACCACGGCTGGAGAAGCACAGAATATGGTCGTGAGTGTTCGCCACCAGCAGTCGGTCGATAAAGTCTTCTTCTTTAATACGTGCGGCAGATTTACCTTTCCCGCCACGACGCTGCGCTTCGTATTCAGAAAGCGGCTGATACTTAACGTAGCCCTGGTGAGAGAGCGTCACGACCACATCTTCCTGGGTGATCAGATCTTCCAGGTTGATGTCTGCGCTGTTGGCGGTGATTTCAGTACGACGTTTGTCACCGAACTGTTCACGAACCAGCTCCAGCTCTTCACGGATCACTTCCATCAGACGATCGGCGCTACCAAGAATACGCAACAGTTCCGCGATCTGATCCAGCAGCTCTTTGTATTCGTCGAGCAGTTTTTCGTGCTCAAGACCGGTCAGTTTCTGCAAACGCAGATCCAGAATCGCCTGAGCTTGCTGTTCGGTCAGGTAGTACAGACCATCACGCACGCCGAACTCTGGCTCCAGCCATTCCGGACGCGCAGCATCGTCGCCAGCACGTTCGAGCATCGCGGCAACGTTGCCCAGCTGCCACGGATTAGCAACCAGCGCAGTTTTCGCTTCTGCAGGCGTCGGCGCATGACGGATCAGTTCGATGATCGGGTCGATGTTCGCCAGCGCCACGGCTAATGCTTCAAGGATATGAGCACGATCGCGAGCTTTACGCAGTTCGAAAATAGTACGACGGGTCACCACTTCACGGCGGTGACGAACAAACGCCGCGATGATGTCTTTCAGGTTCATGATCTTCGGCTGACCATGGTGCAATGCCACCATGTTGATACCGAAAGAAACCTGCAACTGGGTCTGGGAGTAGAGGTTGTTGAGCACAACTTCACCGACCGCATCGCGTTTCACTTCAATCACGATGCGCATACCGTCTTTGTCAGACTCGTCACGCAGCGCGCTGATGCCTTCCACGCGTTTTTCTTTTACCAGTTCCGCAATCTTCTCGATCAGGCGCGCTTTGTTTACCTGATACGGAATTTCGTGGACGATAATGGTTTCACGACCGGTTTTGGCGTCAACTTCCACTTCTGCGCGAGCGCGGATATACACCTTGCCGCGACCGGTACGGTAAGCTTCTTCAATACCGCGACGACCGTTAATGATTGCCTCCGTCGGGAAGTCCGGCCCCGGGATGTGTTCCATCAGCCCTTCAATGCTGATGTCTTCATCATCAATATACGCCAGACAACCGTTGATGACTTCCGTCAGGTTGTGCGGCGGGATGTTGGTTGCCATACCTACGGCGATACCGGAAGAACCGTTCACCAGCAGGTTAGGAATTTTGGTTGGCATGACGTCCGGAATTTTTTCCGTGCCGTCATAGTTATCAACGAAATCGACCGTCTCTTTTTCGAGATCGGCCATCAGTTCATGGGCAATTTTCGCCAGACGGATTTCCGTATAACGCATTGCCGCCGCAGAGTCGCCGTCGATAGAACCGAAGTTACCCTGACCGTCTACCAGCATATAACGCAGCGAGAATGGCTGCGCCATGCGGACGATCGTGTCATAGACCGCCAAGTCACCATGGGGATGGTATTTACCGATTACGTCACCAACGACACGGGCAGATTTTTTATAGGCTTTGTTCCAGTCATTGCCTAGTACGTTCATGGCGTAAAGTACGCGACGGTGTACCGGCTTCAGGCCATCTCGGACATCTGGCAGCGCACGGCCAACAATGACCGACATCGCATAATCCAGATAGGAGCTCTTCAGCTCTTCCTCAATGTTGACCGGTGTAATTTCTCTCGCAAGGTCGCTCATCTAACCGCTATCCCTCTACTGTATCCCGGATTCAAAGGTCGCAAATTATAACACAGCCGCGCAGTTTGAGGTAAACCTATACGCTTTATTCACATCCAATGCCTGATATACTCGTTTGTCTTGCCAATTACGGAGTAGAAGTGCCAATGAATGCCGAAAAATCGCCGGTAAACCATAACGTAGACCACGAAGAGATCGCTAAATTTGAAGCCGTCGCCTCCCGCTGGTGGGATCTGGAAGGTGAGTTCAAACCGCTGCACCGCATTAACCCGCTGCGTCTGGGCTATATTGCCGAGCGTGCTGGCGGTTTATTTGGCAAAAAGGTGCTCGATGTCGGTTGTGGCGGCGGCATTCTGGCCGAGAGTATGGCGCGCGAAGGCGCGACGGTGACCGGTCTGGATATGGGCTTTGAGCCATTGCAGGTGGCAAAACTGCACGCACTGGAAAGCGGCATTCAGGTGGATTACGTGCAGGAAACCGTGGAAGAGCACGCGGCAAAACATGCCGGGCAGTATGATGTGGTGACCTGCATGGAGATGCTGGAGCACGTCCCCGATCCGCAGTCAGTGGTCAGAGCCTGTGCGCAACTGGTGAAACCAGGCGGCGATGTCTTTTTCTCGACACTTAACCGCAACGGCAAGTCATGGCTGATGGCGGTGGTTGGTGCGGAATATATTTTGCGCATGGTGCCCAAAGGCACGCATGATGTGAAGAAGTTTATTAAACCGGCAGAATTGCTGGGCTGGGTGGATCAGACCAGTTTAAAAGAGCGGCATATCACTGGGCTGCATTACAACCCGATCACTAATACTTTTAAACTCGGCCCCGGCGTGGATGTGAACTATATGCTGCACACGCAGAATAAGTGAGGTTGATGTTTGGCCGCGCCAATGCCTGATGCGACGCTTGCCGCGTCTTATCAGGCCTACAAATGCTCCCCGTAGGCCGGATAAGGCGTTTACGCCGCATCCGGCAACCGTGCCGACTAGACAGTGATTACCATTTCACCGTCATCGACAAAAACCCTGCCGTCTGGGCAAAATCATCACTCCCTTTCTGCCACGCCACGCTGCCGCGCAGGGACACTCGCTGACTGATATTGCCCGTGACTCCCACTTTTATTTCACCCCGTTGCTTCACCGCATCGTCACTGATAGTGCTGCCATCCTCTTCAATTTCCGTCGAATGGGGATCGTGATAATAATTCAGATCTAATGTTGGTATGACATGAACAGCGGTACGCCATTCGCTGTGTAAACCCAGCCGCGTCTGAATATCATCACCCTGCGATTGTGACACGCGCGCACGGTTAGCGGCGGTAAAATCATCCTGCTGCACGCCCTGATAAATCACCTGCGCCTGCGGTTCAATCACCACACCACGCCCCGGTAACCACTGATACCCCGCCTCCAGCGAGGCGATAATCCCCGACGAGTGGTAATGATCTGTGCCATCTTCTTGTTCGGAAACATCATTGCTAAACCACGCGTATTGCAGCCAGCTATCCAGCCAGGCCCCTTGCTTCTGATTACCGTGCTGAAACCAGCTTGATGTCAGCCCAACGGCATAACCGTGGTTCTGGTTATCGGCGCGAGTTCCGGTCATATTCGAGCGGCTGTCGCCCTGGTTATCGCTGTAGCCACCAACAATCCCAAGCATCCACTCGCCATCCGTGCCCCAGCGCCCGCTAAACAGATCGCCGCTAAGTTGCACCGTAGAAGTGTCCTCATG
>OJKG01000253.1_pt1 | contig 6660 bp, 1 predicted proteins | sample 1596561 | NCBI WGS metagenome assembly OJKG01 (sample SAMEA4350139, study PRJEB24818) | metagenome | biome: human; feature: gut; material: faeces | place: Denmark | collected 2013-09
TGTATAAGTTGTTACACCTATTCCTATTGCGGCACTATCTGTAAATACAATTTCATTAGTGGCATTATTTTTTATAGTAACGTTTACAGAAGCAGGGACAATATTCATCTTTTCTAAAGTAAAATTGATTTCTTTTTTTTGGCTTGCATCAAAACTTGTAATAGTTTTTAAAATTGGAGCAATAGTTATAGCCAAGATTTCACCTTCTATCCTAATAAAAATTTTTTATTCTGCATTTTTGTGTCTGTTAATACATTTACTATATCACCAACAGCAAAGACTAATTGCGATTTAATTAAATATTCTTCTTGTTCAATGCTAACAGTATAAATATTACCATCAACTTTTTTTACAATTCCATTCTTTATAATTAACATATTCTTTTTAGCTAGTATTCTTTCAATCATTTTTTTTATCTCTTGAGAAAGAAGTATAAGAACATTTAATTCATCGTTCATAAAATAAACCTCCTTTTGTAGCAAGCGTTTAAACGCTTGCTACAGTTTGAGCAAATACACTTTTTACATTTGCAGCAATTACTTGACTAAAGGAATTAACATCATTGACTCCATTCATTTCAATGTTGATATCACCAAAATTTATAGAAGTTCCTGTCGCCTTATCAGATACACCATTTTTCATTCCAGTAATTACTCCTGCGGAGAAAACTTGATTTTGTATATCATTTAATTTCTCAATAGCATCTAAACTAAAATTCAATGTACTAGCAATATTTTTTAATTGTTCTGGTAGTAAAACAACTTCATCTTTTTTTAATAAGGCTAAAATTTCATTGCCTTGAATATCACCATTAGCAATATCAATTAAAGTTGTATCTAATTGCTTATTTTTATAAGTGCCAACAGGACCGGCATTAATACCTCTATGCTTCTTTTCGACACTAGTTTCACTTTTAGTCTTAGCTGTTTTTGCTGCTTCCTTTGCCTCTTTTGCGCTTTGAGCGGCGCTATCTGCTGAATTTTTCGCTTCAGAAGCATAAGACTTAGAATCTTCTGCTGAATTAGATGCAGATTTTACAGCTTTATTAATAGAATTTGTATAACTATTCAAACTGTTTATTAGTTCAGTAATCTTTTTAACCAAATCTGTTAAATTTGTATTTGAAGAAGTCATTGTAGTATTTACAATTTCAACTTTTTTAGTTAAGTCTTTATTAGTGCTTTCTGTCTTTTTAATCTCTACTTCAGATTCAGCGATAGCAGTAGTATTTTTATCTAAATTCTCTTTATTTTCTTCAATAGAGGGGATTAATTGCTTAATAACTGTCTCATCGGTAATTTGTTCACCATTCATACCAACAGAACCAGTGTCACTAACTTTTTTCGCTCAATAGCCAGAAGATTGATGATAAGTAAAACCTTCTTGATTAGCTTCACCAATTTGTCAAGTGCCCGCAACGCCAGTCGTATAATCACCAGGTTGCAATCCTTTTACAGAAGTACCATTAGAATTCATAGCAAAGACTCTTCCTTGCCCTTCACCCATTGCATCTTTTGTATTGGCTACTTCAGTTTGGACTCCTTTTAATTTTTCAATTAATTCATCTAACTTAGCGATTAAAGCATCAGAAGATTTTTTTCACTCGTTGTCAGTAGCAGCAATACTATCAACTAGTCCTTCATAATTATCAGCAAAATCATTTAAAATATCTTCTCTTAAATCAAAAACATCATCTTGCCAATTTTTCCCTAAAATTTCTTCTGCTTTAATTTTTTTCTCAGTGTCTTCAATTTTATCTGGAATTGATTCTCATTTTTCTTTATACTTTTCAAGCTCATCTATTCTATCTTGAATAGGGTCATTACCTTTACCATCATTGTAGAAATCATCTAAAGCTTTTTGAGCTGCATTAATTGCTTCTTTATCTGCTTCTCATTCAAAACCAATGCCTTCATGATAAACTTGAATTGTTCTTTGTCGTTGAGCTTTTTCTAAATCGGCTTTCAGCTTCATTAGTTCAAGTTCTCTTTCTTTTTCATCATTGGCTTTTTCTTGAGCCTCTTGTTGCTCCTTTAATCGATTAATTTCTTCATCAATAGCATTGGTAACAGCATCAATAGTATCATCATATTTATCTTTTTGATCTTCTAGCATCTTTTTACGAGCTTCATACTCGGCTTTTGATGCCTCAATCAATTGGTCATATAAATCTAATAGATATTCACCATAAGATGATAAATCATCACCATTCGCTTGAATCACCCTATTGATTTCATTATTAATGGCAGTAATTTTTTTACCTTGCATTTCTAAAATTCTACCTTGCTTTTCAGTAGAATCTTCTAAAGCATCTATAATTCTATCATAATTTTTTAAGGTGTTATCAAGTATATCTTGCTCGATACTTTGAATCTTACTTTTTAAATCGTAATATTTTTCAACAACTTCTTGATAGTAATCGTCTGTATCATTTAAACCTTGTTCATTTAAACGCTGCAATTCTTCCATTACTAGATTTAAAGCATTGATATAAATATCTTTGATATCATTTTCTTTGCCATATAAATCTTCAAAATAAGTTGTTTTAAATAAAGTGTCTTCTAAAGTGTCTTTATATTTAGAACGACGATTTTCTTCTTGTTTTTCTGTTGCTTCTTTAATACTTTTAGCTAAGTCTTTTCATTTATCGGCGGCGTCTTGATTGTCTTTATTGAGTTCTTTAGTTTTCTTAATTAGTTCCTCTGTCTTTTTTGCATTGTCGCCTTTAAGTTTCTCTAACTTTTCTAAGTTGTTTATAACTAAAGTATCTTTTTCAGGGTCATAATCTACATTAAAACCTTTTTGACGTAATAGTTTTACATTTTGAGCAATTTCTTTATCTCTTGCATTATTTAATTGCAACTGAAGAGCTTGCTCTTGTTCCATTAAAGCTATCTGCTTATCTAAAAGTTTATTCTTTTCATCAAAGTCAGCAGTATCTTCAACTTGACTATCGACTTCTTTAATTTGTCGTTCTATTTCTTCAATTTGGTCTTTAATCTTTTGATATTTATCGACTTCTGCTTGATACTCATCAGCAGCTGATTTAGAACCACCACCAGAAGAACCTTTTGAACCTGATCCCGCTGGTTTAGAACTTCCACCTGTTTTACCCCTTCACTTGTCAATATCAAAAAAACCTGCTGATACTGAAATTTTTGATGGAGTTCATCCATTAAGAGAATCAGATAATTCAGATGCTCGTCTTTCTAATTGACCTAAAGTTATATCATCAGCTTTTCCACTTTTTATCTGTGCTTCAATTTTCTTTAATTGAATCCACTTTTTCATTTGCTCTCCGGCTCCACCTAAAGCCTGAGCCATAGCAATTAAAGCATTTGCTCCACCTAATTCAACACTAGATATGTCAATTTGTCCAGTTGCCACTTTGTTTAGATAATATGTGTACATTGCTAAAGAGGCATTATCAGTAGCTAACTGAACTCCACCCATAGTTTGAGTTAATCAATTTTCACCAGAAATTAAATTGCCGTTAGCATCATATAATTGATTAGTAGCTTCTAATAAGCTTGTTCGATTAGCTTTTAATAAACCTTCAGCGACTTCTGTAGAATTAAGCACTCCTAAGCGGTCTAATTCAGAAACCATTAAAGCTTTATTGCCTTCTTCTAAACCTTTTACATTTGCTATAGCAGTATTAAAAAATTCCGTATAAGCATTTTTTTGATCTTCTACATCAGTTGCTTTTTGTAATGATTCTTTTAATTGATCGAATCCTTCAAAATCTCCAAACTTCTCTTCAAGACCATCAATGATTTCATTAAAATCATCAATTTTTTCTCCAGTTTCATCAAATATATCTGGCATTTCAGCCAATTTTGCTTCTCAGTCTTCTAATGCTTCAGTATTTACGCCAAAAGATTTACTATTTTCCTTTAAACGTTCTTTAAATACATCTAAAGCCTCAGTGTCTCCTGTCCAAATTTTTCCTAGTTCTTCAAATAGTTTTTGGACTTCTTCTGGATCACCCGCTACCATTGAATTCCAATCAATTTCTATTTTGTTATTATCAATATCATTCTTGACCTTTTGTAGAGTTGGAGCCAAATTTTCAAAAGATTTGGCAAACAAATCTGGAGAATCAAAAGTACCACTATCAATTTCATTTTGCACTTGAGTAGAAATGTCTTGTACAAAATGTCTAATATTTTGGTCATCTACACTTAATAAAGAAGCGCTCGCAACTGTTTGAATTTCTTTCTTAATGTCTTCTGTTGAATCGCCTATTTTTTCTTTTGTTTTATCTATATCTCTTTGAGTTTGTTGAATCTTGGCTTGTAAAGTTTGCAAAATATCAGTACTAAATTGCAAATCACTCATGCCATAATCTTGAGCTTTACTAAGAGCTGCTGAAGCTCCTTTTTTAGCATAAATATCTTCAATTTCATTTAATTGTTGCAATTTAGTAGTTAAATCTTCAACTTTTTTAGTCTGTTTATCATAGTCAGCGTAATCATCTTTCGCCGCTTTATGAGCTGATTCTACCGCAACTTTAGCTTGTAAAGCGATACTTTCTTTTTGACTTTTAATTAGTTCATCAACTTGTTCTTTTGTTTTATAAACAGCATTACCTGCTTCATCATAATAAGCAATAAAAGAATCATCAGTACCCAATATACGCTGTAATTCTTCAATTCTGTTATTTAATGCACTTTGTTGTTCTTCAGAACGACTAGCTAAATTGACTAAACGACCGTATTCTTCTGAAACTTTACTAATATTAGTTTCACCAAGAGTCTCAGCTGTAGCTAAGAAATCATCCCTAGTTTGTTTCAATGATTCTTGATATTTATTGAAAATACCTTTGCCTAATTCAACTGCTGCTCCTACTGCTGCTAAAGCTGCACCTACAGCCGCAGCAGGACCAGGAATCATCATAAGGGCAGAACCAATTCCTGTTAATCCACCAGATAAAGCTCCTATTTTATCGCCTTGTTCTAATTGGTCTACTACATTAGAAAAAGAACTTAAACCAACAGTAAGAGCTGACATAGCATTAGAGAAATTCTGAAAACGTTGAGCAGTTTCCATTTCTCTATTAAGATTTTCAATTCCTCGTTCTGCTTTTGTAGATCCTTCTTCTAAATCTTCAAATTCTCGATAAAGCTCTGAAACTTTTCTGCTAAGACCTTCGCTATTTACTCCAGTTTCTCTTAACACTTTTTCTAAAATTTTTAACTGTTCAGAGAAACTAAGGCTTGATTTACCTGCTTGCGAAAAAGAATCAGATAATTCATTTTTTAAAGAGTTCGTAAAATTCTGTTTGGCTTCTTTTGGTATCTTTAATTTTTTAAAAATTCCCTCTGAAAAATTATCCAAATCGGCATCTTTTAACAAGTCTGCTTCTTCTAATCCAGTAGCTTCTTTCATTTCTTTTTTAAGATTAGCTATTTTTGTAACAGCATCTCTTAAATTGTTAATATATGCTTCATATTTTTTGGCAGAACCTTCACCAAGAACTTTATTTACTTTCGCAATAACATCAACTTGTTCAGCACCAATATCTTTTGTATTTGCTTTTACTTTTGCGTAAAAATCGTCTAATTGAGTATCTTTTACTCCAAAGAAAAATTCACTAATAGAAAGAGTTTTACCATTTTCAGTTCCATTTTTTAAATTGCTAACAAGGTCTTTTACTGTTCAAGCAATTTTATTAGCAGATGCTAAAATTTCTGGACCAAACATCTTAACCATTAAAGCTCCACCAACAGCTAAGATTTGTTGTAATCCACCAAAATCATCTACTATTACTCTTGTAGCTTTAACAGCTTCATTAATGGTATCTAAAATTTCGCCCCAGTCTTCTCCCATGAATAAATCAAATTTAATACTGTCAACAGTGCTTTTAAGTTGTTTAGACTTGGCTTCAAGACTGTCCATATAAATTTCATTTTGCTCAAGAGATGCGCCTGATGAATTATAAGCTTTGTCTAAATACTCATTATAAGTATCCCAGTTCTCCATCAGAGTTAAGAATCTGTTCTGTTGCTCCGCGCCAGCTACAGCAGTAGCAATAACTGCTTTGGTATTTTTATCAGCTGTTTTAAAAGCGTCAGCGATTTCGTTAAATAATGTTCTAGTATCTTTTAAATCACCATTGGCATCAAAGATACTCATTCCAATATTTTTAAATTGTTTTTCTACTCTTGATGTTTCTTCACCAGAAGAAAATTTTAACTCATTTAAACGAGCAATAATAGCTTTTACAGAAGTACCAACTGTTTCTGGAGCTTCTCTAGTGATACTCATAATAGTAGCTAACATTGAAGAAGTTTCTTCAAGAGTTAAATCAGCACTATTAGCTTGTGCTGCTACTTTTTGCATAGCAGAAGCAATCTCGTCAAAATCTGTTGCAGTATCAGCACCTAATTTAGCCATTACATCAAGAGCTCTAGTTGAATCTTCTGTAGCTAATTGGTAACCATTCATTACTGCTGTTAATTTATCAGCAGCATCAGAAACACTTGTTCCTGTAATATTAGCAAGTAATAAAGTATCATTTGTACGAGCAATAACATCTTCTTGTTTTAAACCCTGTTGATAGTAGATTTCAGCTGCTCTTGCATATTCTGTAGCAGTTCTGCCTAATTCTTGCCCAGCTTCATTGGCGAATTCAGCAAAGTTATACATGTCTTCTGC
>OJKG01000270.1_pt1 | contig 6351 bp, 12 predicted proteins | sample 1596561 | NCBI WGS metagenome assembly OJKG01 (sample SAMEA4350139, study PRJEB24818) | metagenome | biome: human; feature: gut; material: faeces | place: Denmark | collected 2013-09
AAATATAGGAGTTGTCAACAAATTATTTAATTTTATTCAGCTAATTTGCCATATTTATAAGTATCAATTTCATTCCAATTTTTAGCAGTAAAACTTGTTCTGCCCAAACGAAAAACATAAATATATCCATTTTTATATTCTTTAAAATATCTTGGAATCCATTTTTCGTAAATACTGTCTCTAACATAAATTTTTGTATCAGTCTTAACTTGACTCCAATCTACTGATAGCTGCCCAACAACATCTGACACTTTTTTAATTGCCAATAAAGGTTCGTGCTCTTCAAGAGCATAGCAATTAGCATAAGGTGTGCCCTCAACAATAGGGCATGAATTACATGCAATATTGTCACAAGTTTCAGAGAACAAATTCATAGCCATTTTCTTCATTCGCTGATAATTTATTAAAGACATATCATAATCAATCATAATGACCTCCTTATTCTCTACCGACAAAACATTTTTCTTTAATTGTAAAATCTACATCAATGATATCATTCATAATCAAGAGTGTTACATCTCTATACAGTTCACAAGTCATTTTATTTGAAAGCGTTACATCATAAGACATTTCTTCATCAGAGTAAAAATCTAATACACAAATATTCCTGTTACAACCATCACGTTCATTAGGAATAAGAATAATGCTAAAACTGCATTCATTAGTTTCAACTCCATATTCTTTATAATAAGTAATTCCATTATAGGAAATAAAACCCATTTGTTTAAGAATATGTTTATATTTTTCTGTCCATTCATACTTTTCTTTCATAACTTCAAAAACAATCCCTTCATCTACTTTAGACAATCCAACACGACAAAGACAATCATCATACAAAAGATACTTTTCTCCATCATCATAAACACATTCATAAATTTTATCCTTAGTTAGATCGAAACCTTCATTATGCAAATTTTTCAACATCTTAATTCTCTTATATTTCATTATACCTCTCCTATCATAACCCAAACTTTTCTTTTTTTAGTTATCTTTAATTCAATAAAATCAACTTCATCTAAATTAACAACTAATTCTGGTTTATTTCTACGAATTTCATTTACACTTGGGAAAATACCAATAGCTACCAAAATTTTCGGCAGAAAAGTTTCTTTTGTGAACCAAGTCTTATCCAATTCATTGCCAAACCAATCTTTATCATTTAAAGACAAAAGAGATTTAGGTTCTGCTATTGTTTTACCAATAACAATATTTTCTATATACATAATTTGACTCCTCATTTTAATTAAATAAATACAATAAACAAATGCAATAATGAATTACTTGGTCTGTAGTATAACTAATTACACCATATCTTGCTTTTGCACTATCTACACATAAATGAGATAAAAATACAACAATAATTTGCCATGTATAACCAAAGACTACTAAAAAAGGTAAGCAATACAAAGCGCAATGAACAAAAAGATGATATGGATTTTCCCCTTTTGTTTTAGCGATAAAATCATTTTGTAATACATAGTCACCAAATAAATGACATAAAATAACAGCTATAATAGTATGATAGATATCCATATTACATTTCCTCCTTCATTTCACACCCACAGTAAGGACAGTAAGTATATTTACCAACAATAGTACAATGACAATTACTACATTCATTATACGCCCACATATAATCGTATGGTTCTTCGTTTTTATAAGAGTGATTGATCCAATACCCTTTCTTTTGAGCATCAGGTGCTGATTCAATTAATTTAAGAATAAAAGGAGCAACTTCTCTCATGCTAGGAGTACCATGTCTACCCGCCCAATCTATTTTACTTGCTAATCTTGTCGCATCAATAAACTTTCCCATAAATACCTCTTTCTCCTTTTCAACATTTATAAATTACATTCTTTTTTCGAGCGAATTCCTTAAAAGCATTAAAAGTTCTTCCCAGTTTTTCTTATCAAAAGAATCACCTAAATCTTCTGTTAGCAGGATAGAGTTAATAATTGCTCTTTTTGTATTAGTTTGCATAATACCAATATTTTCTTTAGCAATATCTGTAATGGAACTTACAATATAAGTTCTTCGACCAAGAGCATACCTGACTGCACAAACAATCAAAGTGTTAAAATCTTTTTCATTCATTGTACCACCCCTAAAATATTTTTTTTATTTCTTTTACTTTCTGTATATATTATATTAAAAAATATAAAAAATGTCAACAAATTACAATTTCCAAGGTTTTATAAAATCATACCATTTTTCTTTAATTTTATTAAGATTATCTTGCTCTAGAATTTCAATCCGACCTAATTTATTCAAAGTTAATCTTACCTTAAAAGATTCTGGCAAGTATAAGCGGCATTTCTCACAACCAACTAAATATTGATATTCTGTAATATTATTTGGTTCAGTACGTAATTCAACAGTCTTTGCTACTATTGTTTTTCCACATCTAGGACATTTAACCATTTTATACCTCCTATTATTCGAACAAATTACCCTTAAAGAAGTCTTTATATCTTTTCTTTACGCCAAGAACAGTGTCATTAATTTCTCCTCTTTGTTCATTGTAAGTACGTCTAGACTCATTTCTATTGCCTGTGCCCACTTGCTTAGCTCTTTTGTTGGCAATTTTTCCAACTCTCTTTTCTTCTTCAAGCTGTTTTAATTTAGCATTTAAAATCGCAAGAGCATTAGCTTTATTGGCGAATTGAGTACGTTCTGTTGTGGCGACAACAACAATGCCGCTAGGATTGTGAACAACTCTGATACCTGTTTCAACTTTGTTTACATTTTGCCCGCCTTTTCCGCCGCAATGAAATTTATCAATACGAATATCTTTATCTTCATAAAATTTCTTTCCTGTAATACTTTCACTAACATCTAAAACGGCAACAGTAATAGTAGAAGTATGAACTCTTCCTCTTTTTTCTGTTTTTGGCACTCTTTGAAATCTATGAACGCCGCTTTCATTATTAAAAGCTTTAACTAGTTTTTCATCACCTTCAACAATAAAAGAAGTTGTGCGCCCATTGCTTTCATTTTGTTCAACTTTAATATTATTTTTAGCACAATAGCGCAAATACACTTTGAATAATTCTTCTACTAAATTTTCAGATTCTTCTCCGCCAGCACCCGGTCTAATTTCAATATATTTTTTGATTTTCATATTTACCACTTTCCTTTTCTTTTATTTTTCTTAATATAATTATAATATAAAACAAGAGAAATGTCAATAAACATTTCTCTTGTTTTATATCTTATGAAATTATATCTGTTGCAATTCCAAGGGAAAGAGCTTCATCCATTTCAATAAACCAATTCTGTTTTTTTTCTTGTACTTCTTTAAGCTGATTGTAAGTGATTTTAGTCTTGTCAGTAATAAATTCGGTAATTGCCTCTCTACCTTTTTCACTGTCTTTGATTAATTCATCAATATCTTGCAAAAATCTATATCCTCCAGTAGTATGAGATACATCATGGTACATGAATCTTGAATGTTTATAACCGTATCTTTTATGCCCGCTTAAAAACAAAGTAAAAGCCATAGAATAACAATAGCTACTGCAATAAGTGTAAATTGGAGTTTCACTTGCTTCAATAATATCAATTAGTCCCCAAGTTGCTGTCACTTCACCGCCAGGACTTGCAATAAAAATGTTAATTGGCTGTCTTTCATAGTCTTTAATTGTTTGTTCATTCTCATTGTCCTCTTGAATCATATGCAAAAGATTAAAAGAAACAAATCCAATATTCTGTGTTGTTAATTCTTCAGCAATAAAAATTGTACGAGTTTCAAGGTTAACATAAGTTTTATTTTCCATATTTCTCTCCTTTTGAAAAAATATAAAAGGAGGATTAACCTCCTTTATATCATTTTACATATTGCTTAACATTGCCGCCAGGAATGGCATAGTACCAGATTCTAATTTCATACCACCCATATTATTAAGAAGCATTAACTTCATCATAGAATCACCACTATTACTATTGTTATCCATTAAAGCAGAAAACATTAGCATTTGCTGAATATTCCCAAAAGGATTTTCTTCTGTTGCTGTTTCAACTTTAGGAAACATATTATCAGCAATATTTACAATTTTCGTAACATAATTAAATCCAAAAACATTCTTTTTAGGTAGAATAGTTACCTTTTCACCTCTATTAGGATTAATAGCTTCAATATCGCCATTCTCTTTAATTTCTGTAACAATTACATACTCTCTATTGTGTACAAGAATATCATTTTTTGCAACTTCTTTAATTGCAACTGGCATTTGATACAAGAAGTCATCCATATTAAATACTAAAGAACTTACATCAGTCAATTCATTTGTTTCTGTGTTATATGTTACATATGTGCCAGTTTTATCTTTAAAAGCCAAACCATTTAAAGAAATTTTAATGTCACCTGTAGTAACTTTGCCGAACTCTAAAATATTTGTAATACTTTTATTCATTTCTTTAATCTCCTTTTTTTCATTTTTTAAATCGGCACTTGATAATAAATCAGTGTACAATTTTTCCAATTTTGGAAAATTGTCTATTGTTAATTTATTATTTATGTCCATCATAGAATTAAAATCTAAAACTTGTTCAATATATTCTCCTTCTGAAATAGGTGTAAAATCAATAATTTCCTGAAATGTGTTTGTCATAAACCCCTTAGGGATTTTTTGCACTTCTACAAATTTTACAGGAGAATTATAAGTACACTTATTTTTTGTAATAATAGCAAAAGTTCTATAGAATTTAAGGTTATTAGCTAATTCTGCTTTACATAAAAAAGAATAAATTTTGCTTTTTTCTGTTGGCAAATTAAAGCCAATATGGTCAATTGTATTAGCTGAATAATATTTTACTTTTACTAAAACTAAATCCTTCATATATTCCAATTCCATAAGACACCATCTTTTCTTTATTATTTAAAATCTATAATAGAAGTAGGAAATGTTTTTTCTTCTCCTTCATAAGGACGGATTGCTGTAATTTTATTAAGAGGAATATTAAAAACCAATGTTCTTCCACTATCTTTAATAAAATCTACAAAAACAGAATTATTATAAGTAATTACAACTTTCGCTCCTACTTTATATCCTTTAAATACTGTTACACCAGTTTCATATCTTTCATTGGTGCGTTTATCAATCATATAATGTTTATTAGCTTTTGCTTTTGCTTCATTATAAGCTTTTTCTTGTTTTCTTAGTCTAGACACTGCAATTCTAATACCTTCTTCTAAATTAAAAGTATCAGAAGGATGACATTTTGCCACTGCATTGATATAAGGTTTTTCCATACCTCTTTTGTAGAGTTGTGCAATTACTTTGTTATCTCTAGCGGTTACTCTAATTTTTGTTTCTTTATCTCTATTAAATTCAAAATAATAATTAGTGTAAGTATAGTTTTTAGCTTTAGGTTTGACAGATTCATTAAAAGTAAACATTATTTATATCCTCCTCAAATATTTATTTTTTATTTTTAATTTACTATAATTATATAAAAAAAACAAAAAAATGTCAATAAAAATTTATTCTTTGCCCAAACAAAAATCTTTAAAGTAAGGCAAATTTTCTTCTATATATTTACAAAATTCACGCCATTCAGGCAATCTATGATTTTTTCTTTGGAAATAAATATTTTTTAAACATCTGTAATTTGTTGTAACTCTTGCCGTAATAATAAAACCTGCTGGGTTGCTATATAAGATTTCTAAATATTTCTGTGCTAAAGTGTCTGCTAAATCTTTAATAAGCTGTGTAGAAGCATTTTTTTCTTTAAGAGCTTTTAATTCATTATTTAATTTATTATATTCTTTGACTTTTGATTTCATAATTCTTACAATGCGTTTATCTACATAATCATTATATTGCACTTTTAAATCAAAAGAACACATTCTGTGCATAGTAGATTGACTAGAAACAAATTCTAAAAATCTATATCTTTCAGCTTCAACCCACGCTTTATTACTAAAAGTTAAATCAAAAGCTACTCTAATGCCTGTTAAAAACTGATCGTGCCCGCCATTAGAATTACCTAAATTTACAACTCTTTTATAAATTGCTTTTGTGTCGTCACTTTTTCCAAAACTATTATTCTTAATAGCTTTTTGAATAATTTTTAATTCTTTATTAGTTTCTGTCCTCATGGGATAACCACTTGCGGCAATACTTTCAGCTAAATCATAAACCTTTAATTTTGATACATTACTCATTATTTTATCTCCTTTATAATTTTAATATAAAATGACATTTATTCCTGTCTCTTTATACACATCTCCGAGCCCACGAGACTAAGGCGAATCTCGTATGCCGTCTTCTGCTTGAAAAAAAAAAAAAAAAAAAAAAAAAAAAAAAATAAAAAAAATACTATATAAAATAAAAAATGATGACTATTTT
>OJKG01000286.1_pt1 | contig 6058 bp, 3 predicted proteins | sample 1596561 | NCBI WGS metagenome assembly OJKG01 (sample SAMEA4350139, study PRJEB24818) | metagenome | biome: human; feature: gut; material: faeces | place: Denmark | collected 2013-09
CTGGTGGGGGATACAGTCGTGCCGTTGGTGATGCCAATGAGTATGCCGCGAAATGCCAACATGCCCGCGAGGGTGACAATAAATGAAGGGACTTTGCGGTACGCGACCCACCATCCGTTCCAGGCACCGAGAAGCAGTCCCAGAACCAACGTCACAATGATGGTAAGTGGCAAAGGCCAGCCTAACCAGACGTCACAAATCGCCGCGACGCCACCTAATAGCCCCATCATTGAGCCGACGGAAAGGTCGATTTCAGCAGAAATTATGACGAACACCATTCCTACCGCGAGGATGCCGGTAATCGCGGTCTGGCGTAACAGGTTGGAGACGTTACGGGCGCTTAAGTAGGCACCATCGGTGGTCCAGGTAAAGAACAGCATGATTGCGATGATAGCTGCAATCATCACGAAGACCTGCAAATTCAGTGATTTCAGCCCGGAAAAGCCACCGGATGTCGGTACGGCCAATTTCACTTCAGACGGATTGCTTTTCGACATGATGTTCGCTCCTCAATGCGGCTTCCATCACCTGCTCCTGAGTCAGGTTATGATTTATCAGGTTGGCTTTTAGTTTCCCTTCATGCATCACCAGTACACGATCGCTAAGGCCGAGCACTTCAGGTAATTCGGAAGAGATGACAATAACGGCAATACCCTGCTGGACGAGTTGGTTAATTAATTTGTAGATCTCATATTTCGCGCCAATATCAATACCCCTGGTAGGTTCATCAAGAATGAGAATGCGCGGGTTGAGTAACAGACAGCGGGCGAGGATCGCTTTTTGCTGATTGCCGCCGCTCAAACGTCCAATAGCAAGATCGGGGGACGACGTTTTAACTTTGAGTTGCTGGATTGATTCCAGAATACATTTTTGCTCTGCCGCGTCATCAAGCTGGCTAATGCCACCGGTAAATTTATTGAGTGCGGCGAGGGTAATATTTTTACCAACCGCCATTACCGGAACGATGCCGTCGCGCTTTCTGTCTTCGGGTACCATCGCAATCCCCTGGGCGATGGCTTGCTGACAGTTACGAATATCTACCTGTTTGCCATCAATATAAATTTTTCCTTCCCATTGTCCGGGCCACACGCCAAACAGGCACTGAATGGTCTCGGTACGTCCGGCACCAACGAGTCCGGCAATACCCAGTATTTCGCCACGTTTCAGGGAAAACGAGACATCATTAACTCGTTTAATATGACGATTGACCGGATGCCATGCCGTCAGATGTTCAATACGTAATATTTCATCTCCGGTGGTATGTGGTTCATTAGGGTAAAGCGCGGTTAACTCTCGCCCGACCATCATGGTGATAATATCGTCTTCACTCATTCCGGCAGCATCACGCGTACCAATGTGCTGTCCGTCGCGAATAACGCAAATCGTATCGGAAATCGCTTTGACTTCGTTGAGTTTGTGCGAAATATAAATACAGGCGATACCGTGCTGTTGTAGATCGCGAATAATATCCAGTAAAACCGACGTTTCCTGCTCAGTTAATGAGGCTGTCGGTTCATCGAGAATTAACAAGCGCACCTGTTTATTAAGTGCCTTGGCAATTTCAACCAGTTGTTGTTGCCCAAGCCCTAAATCGCCAACGCGGGTATCAGGTGAAATGGATAAACTGACCTGTGCGAGCAGCTTCTGACAGCGTAGCGTCATCAGGTCATAATCCATAATGCCATTGTGGGTTATTTCGTTACCCAGGAAGATATTTTCCAGCACGGTCAATTCTTTCACCAGGGCCAATTCCTGATGAATGATGGCGATACCTTTGCGTTCGGTATCGCGGATGTGACTCGCCTGAATCTCTTCTCCCGCAAAAATAATTTCGCCTTCGTAGGAGCCATGGGGATAAATACCACACAGCACTTTCATCAGCGTTGATTTACCAGACCCATTTTCCCCACAAAGTGAGACGATTTCGCCAGCATTCAACCGCAAGCAGACGTTATCAATCGCCTTCACACTGCCGAAGGTTTTGGTAATGTTCTTCATTTCAAGTAGATAAGGCATAACGACTCCACCTAAGCCAATTCATTCACGCGGCATGGAGAGAAATCACGCCCCCGCTCCGCGCCGGGGCGTAACGCTTACAGCTCGCTCTCTTTGTGGAATCCGTCTTTAATTACCGTATCTTTGATGTTGTTTTTATTCACATCGATCGGTGTCAGGAGGCGGGAGGGGACATCTTTCAGGCCATTATTCAGTGAGGTATCTGCTTTTGGCTCCTGACCATTGCCCAATTCAACGGCAATTTCTGCGGCAGTATTTGCCAACAACGTAATAGGTTTATACACCGTCATAGTTTGCGTACCGGCAGCAATACGTTTAATACCTGCGAGATCCGCATCCTGGCCGGAGATTGCTACTTTCCCTGATAAACCTTGCGCGCTTAATGCCTGAATTGCCCCACCTGCGGTGGCATCGTTTGAGGCAACTACAGCATCAATTTTGTTATTATTGGCGGTTAGCGCGTTTTCCATAATTTTCAATGCGTTTTTCGGTAACCAGCCATCAACCCATTGGTCACCAACGACTTTAATTTTTCCGGAATCAACGTAAGGTTTTAACACTTTCATTTGTCCGGCGCGGAACAGCTTGGCGTTGTTATCTACCGGCGAGCCGCCCATCAGGAAGTAATTACCTTGCGGAACAATATCGACCAGGGCTTTTGCCTGCAGTTCACCGACTTTTTCGTTATCGAAAGAAATATAAAAATCGATATCCGCATCGTTAATCATACGGTCGTAAGCTAATACTTTAATGCCTTCTTGTTTGGCTTCTTTTACAACGTTACTTAATACCTGACCGTTATACGGAATAATGACAAGAACATCGACACCCCGGTTTATCATGTTTTCAATCTGCGACATTTGTGTTTCTTCATTGCCATTTGCAGACTGTACAAATACTTTCGCGCCGAGAGATTCTGCCTTTTTCACAAAGATATCTCGATCTTTTTGCCAGCGTTCAAGACGGAGATCATCAATCGCCATACCTATTTTGACTTCTTTGGCGTGTGCAGCAACGTTGGTAAGCAGGAGTGAGGTGCAAAGGGTGAGTAGAATGTTCTTTATTTTCATGGTGTAGGGCCTTCTGTAGTTAGAGGACAGTTTTAATAAGTAACAATCACCGCGATAAACGTAACCAATTTTTAGCAACTAAACAGGGGAAAACAATTACAGATTTTTATCTTTCGATTACGATTTTTGGTTTATTTCTTGATTTATGACCGAGATCTTACTTTTGTTGCGCAATTGTACTTATTGCATTTTTCTCTTCGAGGAATTACCCAGTTTCATCATTCCATTTTATTTTGCGAGCGAGCGCACACTTGTGAATTATCTCAATAGCAGTGTGAAATAACATAATTGAGCAACTGAAAGGGAGTGCCCAATATTACGACATCATCCATCACCCGCGGCATTACCTGATTATGGAGTTCAATATGCAAGCCTATTTTGACCAGCTCGATCGCGTTCGTTATGAAGGCTCAAAATCCTCAAACCCGTTAGCATTCCGTCACTACAATCCCGACGAACTGGTGTTGGGTAAGCGTATGGAAGAGCACTTGCGTTTTGCCGCCTGCTACTGGCACACCTTCTGCTGGAACGGGGCGGATATGTTTGGTGTGGGGGCGTTTAATCGTCCGTGGCAGCAGCCTGGTGAGGCACTGGCGTTGGCGAAGCGTAAAGCAGATGTCGCATTTGAGTTTTTCCACAAGTTACATGTGCCATTTTATTGCTTCCACGATGTGGATGTTTCCCCTGAGGGCGCGTCGTTAAAAGAGTACATCAATAATTTTGCGCAAATGGTTGATGTCCTGGCAGCCAAGCAAGAAGAGAGCGGCGTGAAGCTGCTGTGGGGAACCGCTAACTGCTTTACAAACCCTCGCTATGGCGCGGGTGCGGCGACGAACCCAGATCCTGAAGTCTTCAGCTGGGCGGCAACGCAAGTTGTTACAGCGATGGAAGCAACCCATAAATTGGGCGGTGAAAACTATGTCCTGTGGGGTGGTCGTGAAGGTTACGAAACGCTGTTAAATACCGACTTGCGTCAGGAGCGTGAACAACTGGGCCGCTTTATGCAGATGGTGGTTGAGCATAAACATAAAATCGGCTTCCAGGGCACGTTGCTTATCGAACCGAAACCGCAAGAACCGACTAAACATCAATATGATTACGATGCCGCGACGGTCTATGGCTTCCTGAAACAGTTTGGTCTGGAAAAAGAGATTAAACTGAACATTGAAGCTAACCACGCGACGCTGGCAGGTCACTCTTTCCATCATGAAATAGCCACCGCCATTGCGCTTGGCCTGTTCGGTTCTGTCGACGCCAACCGTGGCGATGCGCAACTGGGCTGGGACACCGACCAGTTCCCGAACAGTGTGGAAGAGAATGCGCTGGTGATGTATGAAATTCTCAAAGCAGGCGGTTTCACCACCGGTGGTCTGAACTTCGATGCCAAAGTACGTCGTCAAAGTACTGATAAATATGATCTGTTTTACGGTCATATCGGCGCGATGGATACGATGGCACTGGCGCTGAAAATTGCAGCGCGCATGATTGAAGATGGCGAGCTGGATAAACGCATCGCGCAGCGTTATTCCGGCTGGAATAGCGAATTGGGCCAGCAAATCCTGAAAGGCCAAATGTCACTGGCAGATTTAGCCAAATATGCTCAGGAACATAATTTGTCTCCGGTGCATCAGAGTGGTCGCCAGGAGCAACTGGAAAATCTGGTAAATCATTATCTGTTCGACAAATAACGGCTAACTGTGCAGTCCGTTGGCCCGGTTATCGGTAGCGATACCGGGCATTTTTTTAAGGAACGATCGATATGTATATCGGGATAGATCTTGGCACCTCGGGCGTAAAAGTTATTTTGCTCAACGAGCAGGGTGAGGTGGTTGCTTCGCAAACGGAAAAGCTGACCGTTTCGCGCCCGCATCCACTCTGGTCGGAACAAGACCCGGAACAGTGGTGGCAGGCAACTGATCGCGCAATGAAAGCTCTGGGCGATCAGCATTCTCTGCAGGACGTTAAAGCATTGGGTATTGCCGGCCAGATGCATGGAGCAACCTTACTGGATGCTCAACAACGGGTATTGCGCCCTGCCATTTTGTGGAACGACGGGCGCTGTGCGCAAGAGTGCACTTTGCTGGAAGCGAGAGTTCCGCAATCACGAGTGATTACCGGCAACCTGATGATGCCCGGATTTACTGCGCCTAAATTGCTATGGGTTCAGCGGCATGAGCCGGAGATATTCCGTCAAATCGACAAAGTATTATTACCGAAAGATTACTTGCGTCTGCGTATGACGGGGGAGTTTGCCAGCGATATGTCTGACGCAGCTGGCACCATGTGGCTGGATGTCGCAAAGCGTGACTGGAGTGACGTCATGCTGCAGGCTTGCGACTTATCTCGTGACCAGATGCCCGCATTATACGAAGGCAGCGAAATTACTGGTGCTTTGTTACCTGAAGTTGCGAAAGCGTGGGGTATGGCGACGGTGCCAGTTGTCGCAGGCGGTGGCGACAATGCAGCTGGTGCGGTTGGTGTGGGAATGGTTGATGCTAATCAGGCAATGTTATCGCTGGGGACGTCGGGGGTCTATTTTGCTGTCAGCGAAGGGTTCTTAAGCAAGCCAGAAAGCGCCGTACACAGCTTTTGCCATGCGCTACCGCAACGTTGGCATTTAATGTCTGTAATGCTGAGTGCGGCGTCGTGTCTGGATTGGGCCGCGAAATTAACCGGCCTGAGCAATGTTCCAGCTTTAATCGCTGCAGCTCAACAGGCTGATGAAAGTGCCGAGCCAGTTTGGTTTCTGCCTTATCTTTCCGGCGAGCGTACGCCACACAATAATCCCCAGGCGAAGGGGGTTTTCTTTGGTTTGACTCATCAACATGGCCCCAATGAACTGGCGCGAGCAGTGCTGGAAGGCGTGGGTTATGCGCTGGCAGATGGCATGGATGTCGTGCATGCCTGCGGCATTAAACCGCAAAGTGTTACGTTGATTGGTGGCGGGGCGCGTAGTGAGTACTGGCGTCAGA